>OGVK01000027.1_pt1 | contig 17542 bp, 20 predicted proteins | sample 1575721 | NCBI WGS metagenome assembly OGVK01 (sample SAMN07581521, study PRJEB24739) | freshwater metagenome | place: Singapore | collected 2015-01 | reverse complement strand
CAAATAAGCGAATATCAATACATTCCAATAAATTCTTTAAGATAGCTTTACGAACTTTTAGTGCAGCATCTTTTCCAGCTTCTTTCTTAGGGAAATCACCAAAATGCTTGGTGTAAGTCTGGTCAAGGTCACGAGGTTGCATCTCTTCGTTCAGACTTTTGAAATAGAATATTTTTTCACTACCAAAATTCTTTGAGATATAGTTTCGGATACTATACTTAAACGTTTTATCCGTTGCATATACTGTTCCATCAGGCAAAGTACGTGGCTGATGCGAAAAATCTGCATTATAATTTGAATTAATTGATTTAATAATGGCACAGCCAAATACACGGTTTTTGAATGAGTTGCTCATTGTTGTATGTTGTTAAAAGGTATAAAAATTATTGTTCGTCTGTTTTAGTATCTTCACTTGCTACAATCTCTTTATCACTAAATAGTGCATTTTTAGAGAAAACGCCTGCCAATAGTGTTGGCATAAAGTCCCTAATATTAGCAGAGGTTTCATAATCCATTACTTCTGCAAATGGATTTCTGAAATTGCTGGAAAACGGTTCGTGCTTATAAGTATCAAAAAGTCTTGCAATCGCTTTATTAAGTTCTTTAGCATGAACTTGTTGAACAAATGGCTCAAGGCGTTTGTAGCTTGTGTCAGAGGTTTTACTTTTAGTAAGTAGATAATAAATCACTTGTCCAACTGCAAAAGCATATTGGTCATCCGATTCAATAGATGTTTCTCCTTTCGAGAGTTTTTCTATAAATTCTCGATGGACTTGTAGTTTGCTTGCCATACTTTCAGCGTTTGTTTTATTGTTTTGTAAATCAAATTTTTCGTAAAGACTAAACCAAATATTGAGTTTTTGAAGTATTGAAAATCTTTCAGAGTGATTGCCGTTTTTGAGTTCATTTGATGTTTGGTTTCAGCAACGCTTTGTTCTAAATCACTTCGTAAAATGACACTGTTGTCGACAACTGCGACAACTTCATCGGAAGTCTGTGCAAATGTCGGCATTGATGAAGAAAGGGCAATAGCGAGTGCAGTTGCCTTAAAGAATTGTTTTAACTGTTTTGTCTTCATTGACATCGTGTCCAAATTAATTAATACGATCGTAACCTAAAATTCGATTTTCAAGCATGGATGCCAGTTTGTTGTTAAAACCAGCTAAACCTTTAAGGATGATTTCGGCCATGAAAGCTTTTTTAGGTTTAACGCTAGAATCACTTACATCATCCAAGTCGTTGTAGTAAGAGCGTCCGTATAGGGAAATTCCCCAGCAGCACGATTCGTAATTCACGCCAAGCAAGTATTCACGCGCAACGTTGTTATCCATGTCATATTGAGCGTGCCCCATAATACGCCAGTTGTTATGTACTGGTTGTATAAATGATGCAACAAATTGGTCATATTTATCTTGACGATTGGTGATTTCTTTACGATAGAAATATCCGGCACTGTAGACATTGCCTTGATCACCCATATAGTAGAGTTGAACGTCACGTTGTGCATTATCTCCATTCGCCATCCATGCAGAGTTTGCACTAAGTCGATAATGTTCAGACAATTGACTTGATAGGCTAACAATTGGACCTGTGTGTGATTCGGTGTTCAATTCATCTGTTGTGCCATCTAGGCTGATGCGGCGATCATCAAAATAAAAACTCTGACCCACGCTGGCTTTTAAACGCTCTAAACCAATATCATCAAACAGGCTATAACTTACCCCTAAAGATAAGAAATTGTTATCTTCTAAGCGGTCATGACCATAGAAGCGTTTTGAGCTGAACAGTTGGTCATAGTTAATTGAAGCACTAATAGTATCGAAGTTTGGATAATCCGATTGATTTTCATACGGTGCATAAGCATAGAACGCACGTGGAGTGATGGTTTGCAGATATTTACCATCTTTCTCGAAGGTCAAGCCGGTATCTAGGCTAAATTGCGGCACAACCACAGATTTGTTCTGGTCTGAACTAACACTTGTGGTCTGGCTTTGTTGAGCAGTGATTGTATCTTGATCGTAGAAGGTATTGATGCTGCGTACCGATACTTCTGGAATAACAAATGACCAAGGGTTGCGGTAATTATAACGGACAGCGAAGTCATTATAGATACGTGTGCCACTTGGTTCAGATGTTGCTGAAGAGGTGCTGCCAATATTCTTTTTAAAATAAGCAGTATCGTTATTAAACTCGTACTGGAAACCTTGTGGATTTCCACCTTTATAGGTTAATAAAAACTGCGGTAAGCGAGCATATGGACGATCTTCATCAGAAACGGTTTTATCCAAAGTCTGGAAGTCTTCAACCTTTAACTGTGCAGTTAGTCCCGGTACACCATTTTTATAATTGAGTTCCCAAGCACGACGCAGGTTCAAGTCTGTTTTGGTATTTGGGTTGTTATTTAAATCGGTAAAATAATCTTTATCCGATGCATAGTTATATTCTAGATTGGTTGAAAAACTGTCGTTGATTTGCCATTTGTGTAATACATGCAAATCTTTACGATCTTGATTTTCATAGCTTTCATCTGAAGGCAGGTAGCCTCCCCAGATTTTCCCTTCGCCAAAGTTTTCGGTGAGATAACGGAACTCAGCGTCAATCATGGCACCACGATCACTCATATAGCGTGGCGTGAGTGTGGCATCATAATTCGGGGCAAGATTCAAATAGACAGGTACAGAAAACTCAATACCACCGTCATTGGTATAACCAAAACCTGGGGTTAAAATACCTGTGGTTCTACGGTCATCAATTGGGAAGTTAAAGTAGGGTACAGCCAAAACGGGTACATCTTTAACATACAATTTAGTGCCTTTGGTGACACCACGTCCAGTTTCTTGATTTAGTTCAATGCTGTCAGCCTGAATCTTCCAAGTTGGTTTTTGTTCAGGAGGACAGGTGCTGTAAGTCGCATTGCTTAACATCACCACATTTTCTGAGGTGCGTGCAATCTTTTCCGCATACCCGTGTGCATGTTGTTCTTCAGCAATGTAGTAACTATTGTTTAAGTCACCTTGCTGGGTTTTTAGGTTGTAATTAATTTGATCGCTTTGCGCCAAGAGACCCGCTTGTGCCATTTGCACACGACCTTGCGCATTGGCATAAGTCTGCGTTTTATCAATGGTGATTTTATCTGCACGAATCTGTCGACCTTGTTGGTCTATCATGACATTCCCTTCAAGTACAGAGTCACCATTTGGGTCATAATGACCATAGTCAGCAGTCACAACGGAAGTTGCATTGCTTGGGTCGACAGTCGCCTGACTAGAAGCAATAGGTGTTACCCATGCGCCTTGGCAATAAGCACCACTCAGAGACTTGCCCTGACGCTGTTGAGCTTCAGGAGCTGATTTATCTACATAGTATTGTTCAAAAAAGTGTTGCCCAGTATAGGCTTCTTTTATGCTTGCTTTAAGTTGTTCGTTGGTTAGGGATGAAACAGTATTAGATGTATCTGCGTATGCCGTAATCGAGCTTCCGCATAAGAGGCTGAAAATAGCAGTCGCTAAAGGATTGAATTTAAACTGATGCTTCATTTGTATCATTAACCAAGTATGCTTAATCGCAATTAATTATTGTCGCATCATAGAGAAAAAGTTGATAAGTGGCTACACTTAGCACTTTAAAAACTCAGCCTGTATTAGAATTTATCGCAAATGAATACACAACGTGAACAATTGATACAAACATGGATTACATCTGTACTTGGTTCAGATCAATTTGAAATTAATTTTTTAGCAGGCGATGCTAGCTTCCGTCGTTATGCACGAATCAATTTGAATAATAAAACATTTATGTTGATGGATGCACCTCCTGAGAAAGAAGATTGTGTACCTTTTGTGTCGATTGATGAATTTTTTGATGCACATGGCGTGCGTGTACCGCATATTGTGGCGAAGGATTTAGAGCACGGTCTGTTGTTGCTTGAAGATTTTGGCGATGTGTTGCTCTCTACACAGTTAGATGACCAAACGGTTGATACGCATTATGAGCAAAGCTTTAAGCAGTTGATTCAATTGCAGTCGATTAATGGTGAAGGTCATTTCCCAGCATATTCTTATGAAAAGTTAATGACTGAAATGTCATTGCTCACCGATTGGTTGCTGCCAAGTTTGCAGATTCAACCGACGGATGAAGAATCTGCATTGATTAAGCGGACATTTGCGATTTTAGCCAATGCTGCGTTGGCTCAACCGCAAGTAATTGTGCATCGTGATTTTCATAGTCGTAATTTAATGCTTTTGGCTGGTGAGCAACAGCAGGGTGTGATCGACTTTCAGGATGCAGTGATTGGTGCAGATACCTATGATCTGATTTCAATTACCCGTGATGCCTATGTGCAGTGGGATCCTGTACGCGTGTATGGCTGGTTTAAAGTGTTCTATGATTTATTGCCTGCTTCAGCAAAAGAAGGGCGCGACTTTGAACAGTTTAAGCAAGATGCAGATTTAATGGCCATTCAACGTCATATTAAAATTTTAGGCATTTTTGTGCGCTTGTTTGAGCGTGATGGTAAATCTGGCTATCTCAAAGACTTGCCACGTGTCATGTGGTATTTGTTAGAAGAAAGCAAGCCATATGCAGAATTACAACCATTTATGCAGTTCATTCAGGTTAAAGTAATGCCGAAATTTGAACAAAAATATGGCAAATACGAGGTTGTTGCTGCATGAAAGCCATGATTTTAGCTGCGGGTTTAGGGAATCGGATGCGTCCCTTAACCCTTTATAAGCCTAAGCCTTTGCTGGAAGTTGGTGGTAAGCCGCTGATTGTTTGGCACATCGAAAAACTCAAAGAGATTGGTGTCACCGCCATTGTGATTAATTCTGCGAGGTTGGCAGATGTGCTGATTGGTGCTTTGGGTGATGGTTCACAGTTTGGTGTCAATATTTTGTGGACGCGCGAAGAAGAAGGTTTGGAATCCGCTGGTGGCATTATTAATGCTTTACCTTTATTGGGTGCGGAACCTTTCATTTTGGTGAATGGCGATGTCTGGACGACTTCCGATTTCGCTTCATTATTGGATGTCGAACTCAATCAAGATCTGGCACATTTGGTCTTTGTTAAGAATCCACCACAACATTTACAAGGTGATTTTACTTTGCTGAATGGACGTGCTTATACTTTTGAACAAGCGCAACAAGGCGAAGATTTGACCTATAGTGGTGTTGCGGTATTACATCCACAAATGTTTGCTGGTCTGGAAAATGGCAAGCGTCCGTTAGCACCATTGTTAAAACAGGCCATGCTGGATGGTCGTGTTGCGGCAGAAAAAATGCAGGCTTCTTGGGTAGATGTGGGTACGCCAGAGCGTTTATCTGCCCTAGATTTGCAGATTCGGCAAGGCATGTATGCTTAAGTGAATATTCACTAAGCATAAGCCACTATGACTTCATGTATAAATCGGTATACTTCACCTAACATTTTCGAGACGTTAATTGTATATGCACACGTTTTTTCAAGAACTAAAGCAGGGTAGTCAAGCTTTAGGTTTAGAGCTCAGCGAAGAGACTTTAAATTTATTACTCAAATACCAAGACGCTTTAGTTCTTTGGAATAAGGCGTATAACTTAACTGCAATCCGTGATCCTAAAGAAATGCTGGTCAAGCATTTGCTTGATAGCTTGAGTATTTTGAAGGATTTACCTCAAGGGCGTTTGCTTGATATCGGTACAGGTGGTGGTATGCCAGGCATGATCATTGCATTATGTCAGCCTGAACGTGATTGCGTACTGTTGGATTCTAATGGTAAAAAGATTCGTTTCTTAAAACAGTTTATTGCAGACTTAAAATTAAAAAATGTGATTGCTGTACAAACACGTGTTGAAGATGAAGATAGTATTCGTGATTTAGGACAGTTTGATGTCATTACCAGTCGAGCGTTTGCTTCACTGACTGACTTTGTAACTGCTTCCAAGCCCTATATGCATGACAAGAGCATCATTGCCTCTATGAAAGGCTTGATTCCTGAAGATGAAATTATCGCATTAAAAGATGAATACAGTTGTGAAATTATCGAGTTGAAAGTGCCTCGATTAGATGAGCAACGCCATTTATTATTATTGAAACAGATTTAATTATTTCGAAGGACTGGGGTCATGGCTCAAATTATTGCGATTGCGAACCAAAAGGGTGGCGTAGGAAAGACCACAACCGCAGTTAATTTGGCAGCATCATTAGCCGTGCTGAAAAAAAGGGTTTTACTTGTGGATATGGATTCACAAGGTAATGCCACGATGGGGTCGGGCATTCAAAAGAATGACCTATTATATTCAGTCACCGATGTCCTCTTGGGTGAAGTGCCAATTGAAACAGCAATTAGCAAAGCAGAAGTAGGTTATAAAGTCCTTGGCGCAAACCGTGACTTGGCGGGTGTAGAACTTGCGATTGCCGAGCAGGAAGGTCGTGAGTTTATTTTGCGTGATGCCTTACAAAGTATTGATCATGCTTTTGATTATATTATTGTGGACTGCGCACCAAGTTTGAGTTTAATCACGGTAAATGCCTTGGCTGCGGTGCAAGGTGTGATTATTCCTATGCAATGCGAATATTATGCGCTTGAGGGTTTGGCTGATTTAACCCAAACCATCGACCGTATTCAGCAGGCATTAAACCCTGACTTAGAAGTTGTGGGTGTATTGCGTACCATGTATGACGGTCGTAATGCCTTGACCCGTGATGTGTCTGCAGAGCTAGAACAGTACTTTGGGAAAAAACTGTATGACTCAGTGATTCCGCGTAATGTACGTTTAGCTGAAGCACCAGCACACGGTTTACCGATTATTTATTTTGAAAAAAGTTCAAAGGGTGCAGTTGCTTACTTAAATTTAGCAGCTGAGATTTTAAAGAAAAGCAAAGTGAAGAAAGGAAGTAAAGCATGACCTTAAAAAAACGCGGACTTGCCAAAGGTCGTGGTCTGGATGCCTTGCTTGGGTCAATCCAAAAAGAAAAATTACAACTTGAAGTTCAAGCATTGGATCATGGTCAGCTGAAACAAATTGATGTCAATTTGCTTAAACGTGGTGAATATCAACCGCGTCGTTTTATTCATGAAAATGATTTACAGGAATTAGCGGCATCCATTAAAAAACATGGCGTGATGCAGCCGATTGTGATTCGTCCAATTGCGGATGAAGCACATCCTTATGAAATTATTGCGGGTGAGCGTCGCTGGCGTGCGGCTCAATTGGCGGGATTGACTGAAATTCCGGCTTTGGTGCGTGATCTGAATGATCAGGTTGCGATTGCATTGGCATTGATTGAAAACATTCAACGTCAAGATTTGAATCCAATTGATCAAGCACTTGCACTACAACGTTTCCATGATGAATTTGGTTTAAGCCATCAAGAAATTGCTGACACTGTGGGTAAAGCCCGCACGACTGTTAGTAATTTACTGCGTTTATTGACTTTGGCAGAACCTGTGAAAGACATGATGCAGCAAGGCGAGCTTGATATGGGGCATGCGCGTGCAATTCTGACTTTGAAAGCAAAAGAACAAATAAAAGTTGCTGAGTTGGTGATTGCTAAAAGCCTATCTGTACGTCAAACAGAACAGTTGGTACGTGAGTTGACGGCGCCAAAAACTGAAAAGGCCAAAACGGAAGTAGCACCAGATTTACAGCAACTCACGCAGCGTTTGGCTGAGCGTTTTAGTGCTGATGTAAAAATTGACCATAATAAGCAGGGTAAAGGCAAACTGGTGATTCATTACCATTCACTCGATGAGCTGGATGGTATTTTGAATATTTGTTTAGCTGATTAATTTTAAAATTCTTGGGGAAGAATAATGTGGGAATTAGTAAAAGCTGGTGGGTGGTTAATGATTCCACTGGTTTTATGTTCCATCTTTACAGTTGCAATTGCGATTGAACGTTTTATTCGTTTAAAGCGTTCAATGGTATTGCCAAAAGAGCTACTGTTAAGTGGAGGACAGTATGTACAGCAGGTCGTACAACAATTACAAAATAGTCAAAACCTACAGTCGAGTAGCCTAGGGCGTATCTTAGTCTCAGGTTTGCAAAGCAGAAAACACACTGAGCAATATGCGCGCGCACAAATGGAAGCAACCGCATCTCAAGAAATTGGTTATTTGGAAAAAAATATCAATTTTTTGGGGACCTTAAGTGCGGTAGCACCGTTGTTAGGATTGTTGGGTACGGTAGTCGGGATTATTGAGTCTTTCTTGGTGATTGATATTGGTACCAATAGCAATCCCACTATGATGATTCCAGGGATTTCAAAAGCCTTAATTACCACAGCAGCAGGTATGCTGATTGCCATTCCTGCTTTATTTGCCTATCGCTATTTTCAGCGTTTGGTGCAGGAATATGTTGCAGAGCTAGAACAGCAATCAACTTTATTTCATGCAGCTCTTTTCTACCAAAATTCTGCTGTTGAAGAGCAAGAACTCCGTAAAGCAGGCTAAGGTGGAATATGAAATTCAAGCGTAGGCAAGTTGAAGATATTCATATTAATTTGACACCAATGATTGACTGCTTGTTGTTTATCTTGGTGTTTTTGCTGTTATCAACCACATTTAATCAATTTAGTCGCATGAATTTGACTTTGCCTGATGCGCAAGGTGTACCTCCGAAGCAATACAATCAGAAAATTGAAGTGATTGTAGACTCTTCGGGTCACTATGCTGTCAATGGGCAAGCTTTGTCGAGTAAAGAAGTCGCGGATTTAAGTACCGCAATTAAACAGATTTCTAACGAGCGACGTGATTTAATGTTTGTGATTGCTGCAGATGCCAAAGCTACTCATCAGGACGTTATTCGTGTGATGGATGTTGCAGGGCAGCTCGGTTTTGTGAATGTGAATATCAGTACCAAAGTACCATCTCGAGGTTATTAGTGAATCAGGATTTCAAGGTCTATCTACGTCTTTTAGGCTATCTAAAGCGATTTTGGGGCGTAGCGATTTTAATCGTCATTGGTTTTGCTATTAACGCAGCAACCGAAGTATCTATTGCAAAGTTGCTGGAAAAAATTATTACTGCCATTCAACATCGGGATCAGGGTTTTACCAATCTTATCCCGTTTTTGGTGGTGTTGTTGACGTTCTTCCGTGGAGTGGGTTCATTCGTTGGTGGCTATTTTACAGCGGTCATTTCGCGAAACTTGGTGTTCGATATTCGTCAGGAAGTCTTCGCAAAGCTGTTGCGATTGCCTTCGCAGTATTATCTAGACAACACCAGTGGCCACATCACTGCAAAAATTATGTATAACGTGGAACAGCTCACGGCTGCTTCCTCTGAATCTTTGAAAACGATTGTGCAGCAAGGTTTAATTACCTTGGGCTTGTTGGGTTATTTGATTTATACCAACTGGCGCCTGACCCTCATTATTCTGATTTTTGCACCTCTGATTGGTTTATTGATTCGTAAAGCCTCGAAGCGCATGCGTAAATTGTCATTACAAGTGCAAGACACCATGGGGGATGTGAATCATGTGGTGCAAGAAACGGTGAATGGTAATGTGGTGGTCAAAGGTTTTGGTGGGCAAGCTTATGAGCAAGAGCGTTTTAAAGCGACGTCTATTGAAAACCTCAAGCGTGGTTTGAAAATGGTGGTGGTGCAGCAGTTGAACAGCCCAGTGGTGCAGTTCATCATGTCTGTTGCTATGAGTATTATCATGTGGATCGCATTGCGTCCAGAAATTTTACGTGATACTACAGCTGGTGAATTTGTTGCTTATATTACAGCAGCAGGGATGTTGAGTAAGCCGATCAAAGCCTTGACCGATGTGAATGAGAAATTACAACGCGGTATGGCGGCTGCGCACTCAGTATTTGAATTGATTGATCTGCCTGAAGAGAAAAATACAGGGACTTTAACTCCTGTCTTAAAAGGTGATATTCAGTTTAAAGATGTAAATTTGGTTTATGCTGATGGTCATCATGCGATCCATAATTTCAATTTACAAGTCAAAGCGGGTGAAACGGTTGCCTTGGTTGGTCGATCAGGTGCAGGTAAAACCTCTTTAGTGAATTTGTTGCCACGTTTTCATGAGCTCAGTTCAGGGCAATTGTTACTAGATCAATATTCAATTGATGAGATTGAAGTAAACTGTTTACGCGCTCAAATTGCGATGGTGAATCAGCAGGTCGTGTTATTTAACCGCACAGTACGTGAAAATATTGCCTATGGTTTATTGCAAGATTCTACCGATGAGCAAGTGATTGCAGCGGCTAAAGCGGCTTATGCACATGACTTTATTATGGCTTTACCGCAAGGCTATGACACTCAATTGGGTGCACAAGGCCTGAATTTATCGGGTGGTCAGCGTCAACGTATTGCGATTGCACGTGCAATCTTAAAAAATGCGCCGATTTTAATTTTAGATGAAGCTACCAGTGCTTTAGATAATGAATCTGAATATTTTATTCAGCGCGCATTTGATTCGGCAATGCAGGATCGAACCACCATTGTGATTGCACATCGTCTGTCGACCATTGAAAATGCAGACCGTATCGTGGTGATGGATCAAGGACGTATTGTTGAGCATGGCTCTCATGCGGAATTGATTGAAAAACGTGGTGCCTATTTCCAGTTACATCAGCGTAATTTTGAGGAAAACTAAGCAATGTCAGTCGCACAATTTATTCAGAATGCTTGGAATCGACAAGCAAAGTGGTTAATTGTGCTGCGACCTTTGTCTTGTCTTTATCATTTTGGATTTTGGCTCAATAAAAAGCTCTATGTAAAAGGGTTAAAATCTGTTTATACCGCACCAGTTCCAGTGATGATTATTGGCAACATAACGGTCGGTGGCAGTGGCAAGACCCCATTGCTGATTCATCTGGTAAATTATTTGCAAACTAAAAATGTCAGAGTAGGCATTATTAGTCGTGGTTATGGGGGTAAGGGTCCATTTCCTGCCTATGTGGGACTAGAGGCAACCCCTGATCAAGTGGGTGATGAGCCATGTTTGATTGTGCAATCTACAGGTGCTCCTATGGTGGTTGGTTCCAATCGCCAACACAGCATTGAGTTGCTTTTAGCAAAGCATGTGTTGGATCTCATTATTAGTGATGATGGTTTGCAACATCATGCACTTGCACGACAGCTGGAATGGATTGTACTGGATCGTAATCGTGGTTTGGGGAATGAAAAACTCTTACCAGAAGGTTATTTGCGCGAACCGAAAAGCCGATTAGGTTCAGGAACGGTCATTGAACATGCAGCTCAACCTGAATCAGAGTTGAATATGCATTTAGAGGTTGCACAGCCATATTTGCTGAATGCATTAGAAGCTCGTCCTTTCGGTCCTGAGCAAGATTTTTATGCCGTTGTTGGCATCGGTTTTCCACAACGTTTTTACCGTACGCTGGAATCTATTGGCATCAAGCAATTTCAGTGTCACGAATTTCCTGATCATCATGATTATGAATTAACAGATTTGCAGTTTGAGGATACCAATCCCATTATTACCACGGAAAAAGATGCCGTCAAACTGCTGCCAATTTTAAAACAACATCCAGATTTTAATCGCGAAATTTGGGTGGTTCCGGTTGAAGCTGTACTTTCAAGTGCATGTTATCGAGTGCTCAATCAGCAGTTGGCTGATTTAGGTATTCATATTGAATAAGAGTGAATTATGAAACATATCGTCATTCCTGCGCGTTTTGCCAGCTCAAGATTACCTGGTAAACCATTGTTAGAAATTCATGGTCGCCCAATGATTTTACGTGTCGTTGATCAAGCAAAAAAAGTGCAAGGCTTTGATGATTTATGTGTGGCGACGGACGATGCACGCATTGCGGAAGTCTGTCGTGCTGAAGGTGTGGACGTGGTGCTCACCAGTGCAGATCATCCATCAGGTACGGATCGTTTAAGCGAAGTTGCACGCCTTAAAGGTTGGGATAAAGAAGATATCATTGTCAATGTGCAAGGTGATGAGCCATTATTGCCAGCTACTTTGGTGAAACAAGTGGCGGAGCTTTTGGTCGCGCAGCCTGATTGTTCAATGTCTACACTGTGCGAACCGATTCATAGCATGGAAGAATTCCAGCGTGACAGCATTGTAAAGGTGGTGAAGTCGAAGTTTAATCAAGCCCTTTATTTTAGCCGTGCGACCATTCCTTATGACCGTGATGGTGCCAAACTTGCCAATCCAGCGCTACATAATCAAGCGTTTCGTCATTTGGGTTTATACGCTTACCGCGTCAGCTTATTACAAGAATATGTGACTTGGGAAATGGGTGTATTAGAAAAGCTCGAAAGTCTTGAGCAGTTGCGTGTACTAGAAAATGGACGTCGTATTGCAATTGCGGTTGCTGAAGCTAATTTACCACCTGGGGTGGATACTCAGGAAGATCTTGATCGCTTAAATGCCATGGATGTTGCGCATTTTGAATAAGACAGATTGATGATGCAGACAGAACTTCAACCACAAATTTTTCCATGGCAGCACAATGTATGGGACACCTTAACAGGGCGTTTCCCACAGTTGGGGCATGGTTTATTGTTTTATGGCAAAAAGGGCTGTGGTAAAGAAGCCTTTACCCAGTATTTTTTGGCATGGATTTTGTGCCAACAACGCCATTTACGTAATGCGCCCTGCGGAGAGTGCGGGAGTTGCCAGTGGTTGAAATCTGATACGCATCCGAATTATGTGTATATCTCGACCGATGAAGACAATAAAAAGCAAAATGCCAAAATCAAAATTGAGAAAATTCGTGATTTGTTGCCTTTTGTGCAGCAAACAGTCGATGGTTGGCGGGTAATTGTGATTGAGCCAGCAGAAGCGTTAAATACGGCTTCTGCAAACGCATTGCTGAAGACGCTTGAAGAACCAGGTGATCGTGTGGTGATTATTCTTCTGGCCGAACACTATCTCAAATTACCAGCCACCATACGCAGTCGATTACAACATTTTGCACTTGATCGAATTAGTGCTGAACAGACTCAGAATTATTTATCAGCACACTTGGCTGCTGAGCTCACGCCAACACAATTTCAATTGTTGCTGAATTTATCTAATGATATGCCCCTTCAGGCACTCGAACTTGCGCAGAGTGATTGGTTGAATTTACGTCAAGACTTTTTAAATGATTGGCAAAAATTAGTCACAGATAAAAATATGCCAATGGCAATTGCGACTAAATGGCAGAAGGCGTTGGCATTTGATGATTTTAGTCGTATGTATGAGTACTTGTTGGCTGACTTGATTTGTGTCAAGCTGAATCAGCCCGTTAAAAATATTGATTTGCAGTTGGTTCAGTTGGCAGAGCAGTATTCTTTAGAAAAGCTTTTTGATTTATATTCAGATTTACAACAGTCCAAACAGTTTATCGAGCAAAACGTACAAACAAATCTAGTACTTGATCAACTGTGTATAAAACTAATGAATGTTTAAAGGGGAAATACAATGCAACCACGTATGGGCGGTATTATTCATGCAAATATCTCGGATAAGGAAACACTGTACAAATCGTACATGCCTTATGTTGCAGGTGGTGGTTTATTTATTCCTTCAAAGCAAGCAGTCAAGTTGGGTGATGAGGTTTTTGTATTGACCACATTGCCTGATCAGTCTCAAAAAATCCCCTTAACGGGTAAAGTGATCTGGATTTCACAAAAGCAGAATGGTATTAAACCACAAGGTTTTGGTATACAGCTCATGGGTGAGAAAGGGGTTTACTTTAAATCTGAGGCAGAAAAACTTCTCGCAGGCTTTAAAGCCGAAGGTCGTTATAGTTACACCATGTAATTGGGTTGGAAATAGGAAAAAATTGTGTTTGTAGATACTCATTGTCATTTAACTATGCTGGATCTGACTCCTTATGGGGGAGATTTAGATTTGGCTTTGGCGCAAGCGCGAGAGGCTGGCGTTACAAAATTCATGAGTATCTCGGTCGATCTGGATGATCATATTGCTTTGGCTGAAATAGCTGCGCGCCATGCAGATGTGGGGTATACCGTCGGAGTGCATCCTTGTGAGGATGCTGCTACCATGGCAAGAGCAACAACAGAGTATTTGGTAGAGCTGGCTCAGGCAGATAAGGTTTGGGCATTGGGTGAAACTGGTCTAGATTACTTCCACAGTACTGATTTTATTCAGGAGCAAAAAGCATGTTTTGTTCGACATATTCATGCTTCGCAAATCGTGAAAAAACCTGTTGTAGTACATACCCGTTCAGCCAAACATGACACGGTGGATATCATTCGTGCAGAAAAATCAACGCATGGGATTTTGCATTGTTTTACTGAAGACTGGGAAACAGCCAAAGCTGTGTTAGATTGCGGTTACTATGTATCGTTTTCGGGCATTGTGTCGTTTAAAAATGCACAAGATTTAAGAGATGTGGCTAAGCAGGTGCCACTAGATCGAGTATTGATTGAAACAGATAGCCCATATCTTGCACCAGTGCCATATCGCGGTAAAACAAATGAGCCAAAATATGTGCCATATGTAGCCAAAGCTTTGGCTGATGTATATGATAAGTCGCTGGAAGAAATGGCATTAATCACAACACAGAATTTTGAAAACTTGCTGCAATTAAAGTAATTGACTGTGTGGTTTTAGACTGAATATAAGAATTGAAGAGAGTGTAGAGTGAAGATGGATCGTCAAGCTCAGTTTCGAGCAAGAGAAACCCTAATTTTTCAAGTGGCTGAGCAATTGTTGCTAGAAAATGGCGAATCAGGTATGACACTCGATGCTCTAGCGGCTGAGCTTGACTTGGCGAAGGGCACACTCTATAAGCACTTTCAGAGTAAAGATGAACTCTACATGCTGCTGATAATTCGTAATGAGCGTATGTTGCTTGAAATGATTATGGATTCAGAGAAGGCTTTCCCTGAACATTTGGCTTTCTTTATGCTGCATCATCTGCATCATCCTGAGCGTACAGTATTGTTCCATCAAATTGAGGAGCGTCTGTCCATTACGGGTCAGGGCATTCAGCATTTATTCAGTGAGTTGTATAAAGTCAGACGTCACCGTTTACGCCTTATTATCAACATGACCGAAACGTATCTGGCTTCAATTCATAGTTCAATGTCGGTACGTGATTATTTGGCTTCAATTTGGTCATTAACCCATAGTGCAGCGGCAATCTTAAATTCAAGTTTCTATCAGCGTTATTTAGGTTCGCGAGATACATTGCGTGTGGCGTATATCGACCAAGCACTTGCTTTGCCTAAGCAAGTAAGCGCTTAGAATCAAGATATGACTGTCCATCATCAAACTTCAAATCGCGGTTTTACACTGATTGAAGTGATGGTGGTTATTGTGGTCATTGCGATTGTAACTTCGTTAATTATGATGAACTTTGGCGGGATTGATCAGCGTAAAGCAATGCAAGCCCGCGAAATATTCTTAATGAATCTACAGCGTATTTCCCATGAAGCAAACGATCAATCACGGGTTTTGGCTTTAAATATACAGCCAGCAACAGATGTCAGTCCTTTTCGATATGCAGTTGTAGAATATCAACAAAATCATTCAAATCAACAGGTTGGTATTGAGCGAACTCCTTCATCGGAACAGTCTTCATGGGCTGAGTATTCAGCATTTAAAGTCCAGCCTTTACCCGATGATGTGAGTTTTCAAATTCAGTCGACTGATTATCAATATGATAATGCCCAAAATTCAGCTTTATTGAACGGTCAAGCTCCGCAGTTAATTTGGTTAGGCAATGGTGAGGTAAAGCCGGTGCGAATTCAGTTTTATTTCTCCCAGCAGTCACTTGGACCTGAAATCGAAATTGACCATTTAGGTAAAATAAATGAAATCTAAAGGGTTTACATTGTTGGAAGTCATGGTTGCGTTGGCAATATTTGCAACTGCTGCAATGGCTTTAACCAAAGTGGCGATGCAATATACACAGGCAACTGCTCAGGCGATTTTACGAACCAAAGCGCAATTTGTGGCACAAAATGAAATCGCCAAAATGCAAATTAAAGGTGAATGGCTGGAAGGAACGCAATCTGAACAGTTGTCGCAACAAGGTGAGCACTGGCAGGTTGAAAAAAGTGCGCAATCGACCATTAGTCCAAATGTACAACGGGTCGAAATACAGGTGCGTTTATTTAATACAGAAACGGCTAAGGCTGAATCAGGTGTTACGCATTTGGTCTTTTTTAATAATAGAACATGATTATGCCTAAACGCGCAGGTTTTACTTTGGTGGAGCTTTTGGTGGCAATTGCAATTTTTGCAGTATTGTCTGCTTTAGGCTGGAAAGTTTTCGATTACCTGATCAAAGTTAAAGATCGTAATGCACAACATGAACAAAAATTGGCAGGTTTACAGCAAGCCTATCAACAGATATTAAAAGATACCATTCAGATTGCCCCTTTAACCTCAAATCTTAATGGTGATGTTCAGCCTGCTTTAATCTTACAAAATGGTCGTTTTACTTTTAGTAAGGTGGGGGTAACAGATCCTTTATTGCAGGGGATCCCTCCTGAAGAGCGTGTTGAATATCAATATCAAGCGAATACACAGACCTTAAATCGTTTACGTACGCGTGGTTTAAATACTGCCTCACAGACGCAGCCAGAATCTAGTGTTCTACTGGAAAATGTAGAGCAATTTCAGGTGGTCGTGCTGAATCCAAACGAAGCTTCCGCTTGGCCTGAGATGTCCGGGCAAACTGATGAGGCTTTGATCAAGAAACGTTTGCCTAAGGGTGTAAAAATCAATTTAACGGTGAATGGTGTGACGTATGAATGGATTTTTAGCATGCTGAATACAGATTATTTAGACAAAAAACAAAATAGTTAAGCACTTCGGGTGTAGGTTGTTACTCATGATGAGATGCTAAATGAAGAAACAAAAGGGTATCGCATTAATTACAGTTTTGGTCATGGTGGCTTTGGCAACCATTCTGGCTGCAACAATTGCACAGCGCCAAAAGTTTACAGCGGAAAATACCGCATATTTGATGCGTCAGAACCAATCATTATGGTATGCCAAAAGTGCTGAAACTTTTTTTTCTGAGTTGTTGGTTGAGGATGCAGAAAATGCAGGTGATGTCGATTATCTACAGGAAAACTGGGCGAAGCCTATGCCTGCATTCCCAGTTGAAGATGGTTATGTTACAGGTCAACTCTATGATGAATCAGGCAAGTTTAATTTAAACAGTCTTGTGGATGACTCAGGGCAAGTGAATGTCGCTGCAAAGGAGTGGTTTGAACGATTACTGATGAATGCTGGATTAAATGCACAATTGAGCGAAGCAGTGATTGATTGGCAGGATGCAGACAACGAAACCTTAGGTCCAATGGGCGCAGAAGAGAGTTATTATCGAGGCTTGAGGAATGCTTATTTGCCTGCAAATAGTAAATTTCATGCGGTTGAAGAGCTTAGGATGGTACGTGGATTTGAAGGTGAGAAATACTTGCAGATTGCGCCTTATGTGAGTGCTATTGCAGTTCAAGATGCCAAAGTGAATATCAACACAGCACCTGCAATTGTATTGGCGAGTTTAGCTGAAAGTTTGGATGTCAAAACAGTAGAGGCTGTATTGGAGCAAAGGCAGCAGAATATGGAACATTTTTCAAATGTCGATGAATTGTGGAGTCTAG
>OGVK01000026.1_pt1 | contig 17576 bp, 12 predicted proteins | sample 1575721 | NCBI WGS metagenome assembly OGVK01 (sample SAMN07581521, study PRJEB24739) | freshwater metagenome | place: Singapore | collected 2015-01 | reverse complement strand
GTTTCCCAGTCACGATAAGGGGTGAAGAATTCAGAGCGAAGAGCGTTGTCGTCACAGCAGGTACATTCCTCAATGGTTTGATGCACGTGGGGCGAAAAATGGTTGAAGGCGGAAGATGCGCAGAACCAGCCGTACATAACTTCACAGAAAGTATTAATCGTCTTGGCATTGTGTCAGCAAGAATGAAAACTGGAACACCAGTAAGAATTGACAAGCGCAGTGTTCACTTCGAAGATATGGAAGAGCAAAAAGGTGATTGTGATTTCCACCAATTCAGTTATATGGAAGAACATCGTGTGCTCAACCAATTACCGTGTTGGACTACATATACTAATAAGGACGTGCACGACACATTGAAAAACGGTCTAGCAGATTCACCTCTTTTCAATGGACAGATACAAAGTACAGGTCCACGCTACTGCCCTTCTATCGAAACAAAGCTAGTTACTTTTCCAGACAAAGAGCAACATCCTCTGTTTTTGGAGCCAGAAGGAGAAAATACCAACGAGATGTATCTTAACGGTTTTTCATCAAGCATGCCAATGGATGTACAGCTGAATGCTATTCGCAAAATTCATGCTTTTAGAGATGTAAAGATTTACAGACCTGGTTATGCTATAGAATACGATTACTTCGATCCAACCCAATTAAAGCATTCATTAGAATCAAAGAAAGTGCCTGGATTATTTTTTGCCGGACAAGTAAACGGAACTACAGGATACGAAGAGGCAGGAGGACAAGGAACGGTTGCCGGAATAAATGCAGCTATAAGATGCGGAGGTGGAGAACCATTAATAATGCAACGTGACGAAAGTTACATTGGCGTACTTATCGACGATCTTACAACTAAAGGAGTCGACGAGCCATACAGAATGTTCACATCAAGAGCAGAATATAGAATTCTTCTAAGACAAGATGATGCTGACGCAAGACTAACAGAGAAAGCTTTCGAATTAGGCATTGCCAAACGTGATAGATACGATTGGTGGTTAGAAAAGAAAGAGGCAGTAAACAGACTCATTAATTTCTGTAAAGAAACTCCGATAAAAGCGCAAGAAATAAATTCTAAGCTTGAAGCAATAGGCACTACACCATTACGAGCTGGATGTAAATTAATTGATTTGATTGCACGTCCACATATCACGCTAAGTAAACTTTCTGAAATAATTCCATCATTAAAGGAAGCGATAAATGCGCCACAAAACAGAAAAGAAGAAATAGCAGAAGCTGCAGAGATCAAAATGAAATACCAAGGTTATATCGAAAGAGAAAAAATTGTTGCCGACAAAATGCATCGCCTTGAAAACATAAAAATCAAAGGACGCTTTAAATATAACGAGCTACATGAAATTTCCACAGAAGGGCGTCAAAAGCTTGAAAGAATCGAACCAGAGACTTTAGCTCAAGCAAGTAGAATTCCAGGTGTATCACCTAGCGATATAAATGTACTTCTGATACTTCTTGGAAGATAGCAGAGCGTTACTCATTGCGTGAAACATACATGCTCGAAGCTGCATGTTTCACGTGAAACTAAATAAATGATAAAACGTTGATATTGCGCACTTTAGATATTAAAGTAAAACGTAATACTTCGATAGAATCATAGAAAATAATTTAAATAACAATATAGAATAAAATGAATAATCAGCTACTATTAGACAATCTGCGCTGCATACCAGATTGGCCTATCAAGGGTGTAAATTTCCGTGACGTCACCACCCTTTTTAAGAGTCCTGAAGCACTAAAAGAAATCGCCGATGAGATGTGTGATTTTTATGCTAACAAGGGAATAACAAAAATTGTAGGCATTGAAAGTCGTGGCTTTGTGATGTCATCTGCAGTTGCCGTAAAACTTGGCGCAGGAATCGTTCTTTGCAGAAAACCAGGAAAACTTCCTTGCAAGACTGTTCAAGAAAGCTATGCAAAAGAATACGGAATCGACACTATAGAAATTCACGAAGATGCGATAAATGAAAACGACATCATACTTCTACACGATGATTTGCTTGCAACTGGAGGAACAATGCTAGCCGCATGCAATTTGGTAAAGAAATTCCATCCTAAGAAGATATATTGCAATTTCATAATAGAATTAAACAGCGAATTTCCAAAAAGTCGCGAACTATTTGATAAGGATATTGAAATAACTTCCCTTCTGAAGTTTTAAAACCATCAGCAAGAAGATAAACGACATCTCATTCATTTATCTTCTTGCGTTAGGTTAAATCTCTTCTCAAAAGTATTTTGACAATCAGTTTCACGTGAAACAAAAACTTTCACAACGCCTTTAAACTAACGGGATCCAGAAAATGAACAAAGAAGAAAACGAGCAAAGGTTAGCCTATCTTAAAGGTATTGTATTAAACATGCCTGAGAAGCCTGGTAGTTACCAGTTCTACGATGAGAACCATACTATTATATATGTAGGCAAAGCAAAGTCTCTGAAAAAACGTGTTTCATCATATTTTCACAAGGAAGTTGACAGATTTAAAACTAAAATTCTTGTTTCGAAGATAAGAGATATTAGTTATACAGTTGTAAACACAGAGGAAGACGCATTATTATTAGAGAATAGCCTCATTAAGAAATATAATCCTAGATACAATGTCTTACTTAAAGACGGAAAGACTTATCCTAGTATTTGCGTCACTAACGAATATTTTCCACGTATATTCAAAACTAGGACTATAAATAAGCATTTTGGAACGTTTTATGGTCCATATCCACATATTTCGAGCATGTATGCAGTACTTGATATAATTAAACGATTATACAAGCCTCGCACATGCAGACAACCTATTACACAGGAAGGAATAGCACTTGGTAAATACAGACCTTGCCTAGAATATCATATTCATAACTGTAATGCTCCTTGTATTAACAAGCAAAGTTATGAAGAATACCAAGAAAACATGAATCAGGCTCGTGAAATTCTAAAAGGTAACACTAGAGCTGTAGGAAAAAGAATATACGAGCTAATGATAAAGAATGCCGAACTATTGAAATTTGAAGTCGCAGAAGATTTAAAGAAGAAACTTAATCTTTTAAATGAATTTGTGGCCAAGAGCGAGGTCGTTAGCTACACAATTGATGATGTTGATGTATTTACGATTGTCGACAATGAAGATCGCAAGAATGCTTACATAAACTATATACATGTGAAGAACGGTACTATAAACCAAAGCTTCACATATGAGTACAAACGAAAGCTTGAAGAATCAGATGAGGAACTTCTTATAACAGCTATTCCTGAAATTAGAGAAAGATTCAAGAGTAAAGCGAAAGAAATTATTGTTCCGTTCGAAATGGAATGGAAAATAAAAGATACAGAATTCTTTGTTCCTCAACGTGGAGACAAAAAACATCTGCTTGAATTATCAGAAATGAATGGCAAACAATATAAGTTTGACAGATTAAAGCAGGCTGAGAAACTCAATCCAGAACAAAAACAAACCAGATTGATGAAAGAGCTACAAGATAAGCTCAAACTAGATAAACTACCCTATCAAATTGAATGTTTTGATAATTCAAATATATCAGGAACAGATGCCGTTGCAGGATGTATTGTCTACAAAGGTATGAAGCCTTCAAGAAAGGATTACAGAAAATACAACATCAAAACAGTTGTAGGACCTGACGATTACGCCTCAATGCAAGAGGTTGTAAGACGTAGATATAGCAGAATGATAGAAGAAAAGACACCTTTACCAGATTTAATTATCACAGATGGAGGAAAGGGACAAATGGATGTAGTTAGAGATGTTGTAGTCAACCAATTACATCTTAATATTCCAATTGCCGGATTAGCTAAAAATGACCGTCACCGCACAAATGAACTGCTCTATGGATACCCACCTCAAACTATAGGAATTGACATAAAAAGTGAACTATTTAAGGTGTTAACACAGATACAAGATGAGGTGCACAGATACGCTATCACCTTCCATCGCGACAAACGCTCTAAGCATGCGCTACACAGCGAATTAGACGACATTAAAGGCATTGGACCAAAGGCAAAAGAAGCACTTTTAAAGCGTTTTAAAACAGTAAAAGCTATTAAAGAAAGTAACACTGAAGCATTAGAAGAAGTAGTAGGTAATGCCAAAACAAAAATACTACTAGAGTACTTCAACAAATACATTAATTTTGATAGCTAATAGCTGTATAAATTACAGAACAGAGATTAGTCTTTGGTAACAAAAAATCTATATCTCGCTGTATAACAGCTACTTATACAATCATTACAGAAATATATTAAGGTAAATATCAAAAATTAATCACTTAATAAGGTGTCCAAATATACGATACAAAACAATAATTTGGTAGAATAGAAAATAAAAAGTATCTTTGCAATATGAGAATCATTATTCAACGCGTAAGCCATGCCTCTGTAACAATAAATGGCAATACGAAATCAGCAATAAAGACAGGGTATTTGATACTATGCGGAATTGAGGAAACTGACACTAGCGAGGATGTAGACTGGCTAGTTAGAAAGGTTATAGGACTAAGGGTTTTTGATGATGAAAATGGAGTCATGAACCGTTCCATCAAAGAGGTTGACGGAGAGATATTGGTAATAAGCCAATTCACGCTATTTGCTAGCTACAAGAAGGGCAATCGTCCATCATGGCTAAGAGCAGCACGTCACGACATCTCTATCCCACTCTACGAGGACTTTTGTCAAAAGCTCTCAGATGCTTTAGGAAAGCAAGTCGGAACAGGTGAATTTGGTGCTGACATGAAAGTTGAACTATTAAATAACGGTCCTGTAACAATATTCATGGACACTCACAATAAAGAATAATCATTGAAAATTATGACAATAGAAGAAGCACAAAAGGCTGTAGACCAATGGATTAAGGAATATGGCGTCAGATATTTCAGTGAACTTACCAACATGGCTTGCCTGACAGAAGAAGTGGGAGAACTAGCTAGAGTTATCGCACGAAAATATGGCGACCAAAGTTTCAAAGAAGGCGAAAAGCCAAACATTGGTGAAGAGATTGCCGACGTATTATGGGTTCTATTATGCCTTGCAAACCAAACAGGGATTAACCTCACAGAGGAACTACAAAAGAGTTTTGAAAAGAAGACTAACAGAGATGCTACAAGGCACCTTAACAACCCAAAATTAAAGGGATAAAGCATTGATTATAAAACAGTTATAAATATAAATTACAACGTTATGACAGAAGTAACATCAAACCTTGACAAGAATAATTCTATCGTCAAGAAAGATCAGAGCAAATACGAAGAAGCTCTTAGTAAATATAACACCGACATCGACGATGCCGAGGTAAAAGCTGCAGTTAAGAAGATTATAGAGGAAAAAGTACCTCAAAACGACACGTTAGATGTTAAGAAATTCTTACTAGGAAGCGTTGAACTCACATCACTTCACACAACAGATACAGAAGAGGAAATACTAGCTCTTACAGAGTCTGTAAACAGATTCGAGAACGAATATCCAGACCTCCCTCATGTAGCAACAATCTGCGTATTCCCAGCCTTCACAGAGCTAGTAAACAACTCTCTTGAAGTTGACGGCGTCGAAATAACAAACGTTTGCGGTAATTTCCCTTCATCTCAAAGCAGAATGGAAGTTAAGATCGCAGAAACACAACTTGCTATTGCTGATGGTGCAACAGAAATAGACATCGTTATGCCTGTAGGAAAGTTCCTTAGCGGTGATTATGAAGGCGTTTGCGAGGATATTGACGAGATGAAACAAGCTTGCGGCGGTGCTCCAATGAAAGTTATCTTAGAAACAGGTGACCTAAAGAATTGCAGCAACATAAAGAAAGCCTCTATCCTATCTATGTACTCTGGCGCAGATTACATCAAAACATCAACTGGTAAGGAAAAGGTAAGCGCAACACCTGAAGCTGCTTACGTAATGTGCCAAGCTATCAAAGAGTATTATGATGAAACTGGAATACAGATAGGTCTGAAACCAGCTGGTGGTATAAACACTGTTATGGATGCAATAACATACTACACAATAGTTAAGGAAGTTCTTGGTGAGCAATGGCTTACAAACAAATGGTTCCGCATGGGAACTAGCCGTCTGACAAATCTTCTTATTAGCGAGATTATTGGAAAAGAAGTAAACTTCTTCTAGATATAATTAAAAAGCCTCTCAAATGAGAGGCTTTTTTTATAATTTTCTTTTTATTACATAGTCTATATAAGCCATCAATGACTTTCTTATTTGCTCATCATAGACTTTACAATCAAGGAAGTTCATGCATTCAGAATGGAAATACCACATGCGTTTCTCTGCATAATCAATACCTCCATTTTGCTTCGTAAACTCAACTAATTTAGCTATTTCATCAGAACTAATTGCACGAGCTTTTACCTTACGTGCAATAGCCTTCATTTCCTCATTATTAGTAGAGTTCAGAGCATATATAGCAGGCAAAGTCAACTTGCCATCAAGCATATCATTACCAGTCGGTTTACCTATCTCATCAGAGTTATAATAATCAAATATATCATCTCTAATCTGGAAGATAATACCAATATTCTGACCAAACTTTTTTGCAGCAAGCACGTCCTCTTGCGAAGCTCCAACACTCTCTGCTCCTATGGCTGCACAAGCCTCGAAAAGAGCCGCAGTCTTTCCTTTAATAATCTCATAATAAGCTTCCTCAGAAATAGCCTCATTTTGTATATTACTAAGCTGCAAGATTTCTCCATCAGAAAGAGTTCGTCCTAATTCAGAAAGATATCTTACAATAATCTCTGAGTGCGTATAAGATACATTAAGCAAAGCTGTAGATAGGATATAGTCACCAACAAGCACGGATACCTTATTATCATAAAGAGCATTAACGCTCTTCTGCCCTCTCCTTTCAGCACTTTCATCAACTACATCATCGTGAACTAGACTTGCTGTATGCAGCAATTCTAGTCCTACAGCAGCATGTAAAGTTGTATCTGAAATCTTGCCAAAGTTCTTAGCAATAAGCAATATCAGCATAGGGCGCATGCGTTTGCCTGCACGCTGCCTTATATGATTAAGAGCCTGAGAAAGTAAACCATTATCATGTTCCAACGACTTATTAAAGAATTCTATAAAATCGTTGAGTTCCTCAACAATAGGCTGTTTGATAAGAGATAAATAATCCATTCTTTCCGTAATTTGATACAAAAATACTCATTTTTACGGGATTACTGACAATTTTTTAGTAATTTTACGCCAAATATATCAATAATTATGGAAAAATTATTTCTTTTAGATGCTTATGCACTAATATTCAGGTCATACTATGCTCTAATACGTAATCCGAGAATTAACTCAAAGGGACTAAACACATCAGCAATACTTGGTTTTGTAAATACTCTCAACGAGATTATAACTAAAGAAAGACCAACATATATCGGTGTCGCTTTCGACCATGGTAAGACATTTCGTCATGAAGCATTTCCTGAATATAAGGCACAACGCGAGGAAACGCCAGAGGATATTACTCTCAGTGTTCCTATAATTAAGGATATACTAAGAGCCTTCAATATTCCTATCTTACAAGTGGATGGATATGAAGCTGACGACGTAATTGGAACTTTGGCTTTAAAGGCTGGAAAAGCAGGCGTTGATACTTACATGCTCACGCCTGATAAAGACTACGGACAATTGATTCGTAAGAATGTTTTCATGTACCGTCCAAGACACGGCGGAGGCTATGATATAATTGGCGAAAACGAAGTTAAAGAGAAATATGGTATCGCTACTCCACAACAGGTAATAGACTTGCTTGCACTAATGGGGGACTCTGCAGATAATTTTCCTGGATGTCCTGGAGTCGGAGAAAAAACAGCAGCCAAACTTATCAATGAATTTGGATCAACAGAAGAACTCATTGCACATACCGATCAACTGAAAGGAAAGATGCGTGAGAAAGTTGAAAATGCAATTGAAGATATTAAGATGTCGAAATTCCTCGCAACAATAAAAATTGATGTGCCGGCGGAATTAAATCTTGAAGAACTTAAACTTCAAAATCCAGATGAAGAAAAATTGCGCACAATTTTCAATGAACTTGAATTTAAATCTCTTGCTAACAAAATTCTAAACAAGAACGAACAAAAGCAAAATTCTGTTAACAAAGAGCTTGATCTCTTTGCAGAAAATGCGAGCGAACCCCAAGAGACTTTTGAAAATCAAAGTTTTGAAACGCTAAAAACTACAAGTCACGAATACAAACTTATTGATAATCAGAAAGATGCAATAGAACTTTGTGACTTTTTTAGGACAAAAGATATTTTAAGTTTAGACACTGAAACCACTTCTACCAATACAATTGACGCAGAATTGGTCGGTTTATGCTTTTCTGTTGAAGAAAACAAAGCGTTCTATGTTGCCATTCCAGCAAATCGTCAAGAAGCGTTGCAATATGTTAATATATTCAAATCTGTATATGAAGACGAAAAAATATTGAAAATCGGTCAGAACATAAAATACGATTATGAAATTCTTAAGAAGTATGGAGTAACTCTTCAAGGTAAGATTTTCGATACAATGCTCGCCCACTATGTCATCCAACCAGAAATACATCATAATATGGATTTCATGGCTGAAACACTACTTGGATATAAAACGATTCATATTGAGGAACTAATTGGCGAAAAAGGCAAAAACCAAAAGTCAATGCGCGACCTTGATCCAAAAGACGTTTATGAATATGCAGCAGAAGATGCTGATATTACATTGAGACTAAGAAATGTACTCGAACCAAAACTTAAAGAAAATAATGTTGAGGATTTATTCTGGAATATAGAGATGCCCCTTATTCCTGTACTTGCTGACATGGAGCTTAACGGTGTTTGTCTTGACACTGAGGCATTAAAGGAGACATCGGCTATTTTCACAGAAAGAATGAATCAACTAGAACAAGCAATATACAAAGATGCTGGTGAAACATTCAATATATCTAGCCCAAAACAAGTAGGCGACATCCTTTTTGGCAAAATGCAAATTATGGATAAGCCTAAAAAGACGAAGACTGGCCAATACGTAACAAGCGAAGAAGTATTACAATCTCTTCAAGGAAAGAGTCCAATTGTGGCACACATACTTGATTATCGCGGATTAAAGAAACTTCTTGGTACATATATTGATGCACTTCCAAAACTTATAAATAAGCGTACAGGACACATACATACATCTTTCAATCAGGCTCTTACAGCCACCGGCCGACTATCTTCAAGCGATCCAAACTTACAGAATATACCTGTAAGAAGTGAAGATGGAAAAGAAATACGCAAATGCTTTATTCCAGAACCTGGATGTTTGTTCTTTTCAGCAGACTACTCTCAGATTGAGTTGCGAATTATGGCGCATTTGAGTAAAGACAAAAACATGACAGAGGCTTTCCGTGAGGGCTTTGATATTCATGCTGCAACAGCTGCAAAAATTTGGCACAAAGATGTGAATGATGTATTACCAGAAGAACGCAAAAAAGCAAAGCAAGCCAACTTCGGTATCATATATGGCATAACAACTTATGGATTAGCTCAACGCATGAATATTGACAATCATGAGGCAAGAGAACTCATTGATGGTTACTTCAAAACTTTCCCTAATGTAAAAGAATATATGGAGAAAGCGAAAGAAGAAGCACGTGGAAAAGGTTATGCAGAAACTATCTTTGGTCGTCGCAGATATCTGCCAGATATTAATTCAAAAAACGGTACGGTAAGAGGGTTTGCAGAGCGCAATGCTATTAATGCACCTATACAGGGAAGTGAAGCCGACATCATTAAAATAGCCATGATTCGCATTTGGAAACGTTTCAAGAAAGAAGGCATACGAAGCAAAATGATTCTTCAAGTACACGATGAACTTAACTTCTCAGTATACCCTGACGAAAAAGATATTGTAGAGAAAATAGTTCTTGAAGAAATGCAAGGAGCATACCATCTCAACGTTCCACTTATTGCAGATGCTGGATGGGGCAAAAACTGGCTTGAGGCGCATTAAATAAAGCACGAACAGACATTCAAAAGATAGACGAAACATACGAACATCAATTATTTATATCGTATGTTTCGTCTGTTATATCTGCATTTTATGTTTCATAACCTTACTTTGTTACATAACATAAAATTTGTGAAACAAAGAAACCATCTATTATATATAATTTTTGCATAACTTTGTAAGCAAATACTTACCAAGTAACAACTAACGAAGTTACCGTGAAGTATCATTCTTAATAATCTAGCAAGATCTTTTTAATGTAAACTAAAATTAATCATTATGGACAAATACACTGTTAACACATTATTTGTATTCTTTACTATAGGGCAACAACATTTTATGCAAACAATCTGTAGAAACATATGGTTAACGGTTACCATGTTTTTAATAATGATTGGCTTTACAATATACGCAATAGTAAAAATAGAATGCAAAAGAGATTATGCGGCTGTAGCATTAGGACTTATAGCTATTGCATCAGTAGTATTTGGTCTAATCATGTATAATTAACATATAAACACATTTTATGAAAAAACATTTATTTACCACTATTGTACTCGTATGTACATGCATGTTATCCGCATTTACTTGTGGGTGTTCATCTAAACTAACTTCAAAAGAAAGGAATTCTTTTGATAAATCAGTGATAGCTGATTTAGAGATTCTAAATGAAAAGGAGGCTAATGCTTTTCAAAAAATTCGAGAATCTGCTTCACAGACAAAGACAGACTCCGTTTCACCGATAGAAGAAGCCAAAGAACAAATAGAGATGGCAATAAGAGAATTTGCCGGGAAACATGATATCACAGCTGATGTAACTCCACAAGAGAAAAATTTTCATCTTAGCAAAGATTCTATTGACATGATTAAAGCTAATCCACTAATGGCATTAGATATATATAAATCTTTGAAGACTAAGAAATTTATGAAGTTATTAAATACATTTACAACTAAAGGCAAAATTGACATGGATATAGAAAGTATTATTCATGACAAAAAGTTAAAACTGAATGAAAAAGTGTTATTAATAGGTATGAAGCAAGTTCAACTGAAGGTTCCAAATATGAATATGAATACCCTTAAAAATAAGAATTAACTCGAATCATGTGAAATTTTTCACAGATATAAGCGTTGCTAACTTTACTCGAGAGTGTCATGTAAACTATCATTCTGTTTACATGGCACTCTCAACAGAAATAGCAATATGCTAATTATAAAATATCATCATATCAAGTGAAGCAAGCAATTAGAATTGTACTAACAGCTAAGGAAAAAATATATAGTCGCAACATTGTTCTACAAACGCAACCAGGCGATAAGAAGGCTTTATTACTTTTTTTCCCTTTTTATCCTTAAAAATCCCTTTTTACTTTTACCTTTATGATATTTTGTGTAATTTTGCAAACAAATAAAAAGTAATAGCCGATCGAAGGGAAGATTGGCTCATTTCAACGTTTAAAGAATATGGCATTAAAATGTGGTATTGTAGGCCTACCAAACGTGGGTAAGTCTACATTATTTAACTGTCTGTCTAGTGCTAAGGCACAGTCAGCAAATTTTCCTTTTTGTACAATCGAACCAAACCTTGGTGTAATTACTGTTCCTGATGAGCGACTCACCAAACTTGCAGAAATTATCCACCCAGGACGTATCGTACCAGCAACATGTGAAATTGTTGACATTGCAGGACTCGTAAAAGGAGCTAGCAAAGGCGAAGGACTAGGCAATAAATTCCTTGGCAATATCCGCGAATGTGATGCCATCATACATGTTATCCGTTGCTTTGACGACGACAATATTGTTCGTGAGGGCGGAATGGCTGTAGATCCATTGTCAGATAAAGGAATCATCGATACTGAGTTACAGTTGAAAGACCTTGAAACAATAGACTCACAAATGGCTAAACAGCAAAAAGCTGCAGCAGCCGGCAACAAGGACGCAAAAGTTCTTTGCACTGTGCTTGAAACATACAAGGCAATTCTAGAACAGGGTAAAAATGCACGTGAGGCTACTTTTGAGAGCAAAGATGAGCAACAAGCTGCACATGACTTGTTCCTTCTTACAACAAAGCCTGTACTCTACGTTTGTAATGTTGACGAGACTAGTGCAAAAGACGGCAACAAATACTCAAAACAAGTTGAGGAAATTGCAGCTAAAGAAGGTGCAGAAGCCATGATAATTGCCGCTAAAACAGAGGAGGATATTGCATCTCTTGAAACCTATGAAGACAAGCAAATGTTTCTTGAAGAATTAGGACTTAAGGAAAGTGGTGTAAACCGACTAATCAAGAAGGCTTATCAATTGCTGAACTTACAGACATTCATCACCGCAGGAGAGATGGAAGTAAAGGCCTGGACTTACCACAAGGGATGGAAAGCACCACAGTGTGCCGGAGTTATCCACACAGACTTTGAAAAAGGCTTTATCCGCGCTGAGGTTATTAAATATGAAGACTATATCAAATATGGCACAGAAACAGCCATACGCGAAGCTGGTAAACTTGGTGTCGAAGGTAAGGAATATGAGGTTCAAGATGGCGACATCATGCACTTCAGATTTAACGTATAAACAATCCGAAATCTGCAAAGACTAGGATATCATAAGCTGATATTATGGTTCAATTATTAAACTACATTGTCTGGAATCCCGATATTTACGCCATTCAGATTGGCCATTGGGGTGTGCGCTGGTATTCTTTATGCTGGCTTGCCGGACTTATCGGAGCATATTTTATGGTGAAGTGGCTGTTCAACAACCAGAACATTACAACCATCACCACAACAGTAAAAGGAAAGCAAGTTGAGAAGAATGTCTTTGACCCACTTTTCATTTATTGTTTCCTTGGTATCCTGATTGGTGCCCGATTAGGTCATTGTATATTTTATCAGCCAGATTATTTCCTCACATCAGGTCCGCATTTCATTGAGATGCTACTACCAATACACTTCATGACCGACGGAACCATAAAGTTCACAGGCTATGAAGGATTGGCCAGTCACGGAGGAACACTTGGACTGATGATTGCATTATGGTTATATTGCAAAAACACAGGTGTAAAGATGTGGCAAGTGCTCGACAACATTGCCATTGCAACCCCTATAACAGCGTGCTTTATAAGATTGGGAAACCTCATGAACAGTGAGATTATCGGTAAAGTTACATCTGTGCCATGGGCATTCATCTTTGAGCAAGTTGATAAATACCCACGTCATCCAGGTCAATTATACGAAGCTATTGCGTATGCAGTGTTCTTTTTCATCGGCTGGTACTTTTATCGTGTGGCCAAGAAGAAAGTCGGTACGGGCTTTTATTTCGGTCTCTGCATCACGTTAATATTCACATTCCGCTTCTTTATTGAATACACGAAAGATATTCAAGTTAATTTTGAATCAGGAATGCCAATCAATATGGGACAAATACTTAGTATTCCGTTCGTAATATTGGGAATTTACTGTATGATGAGAGCTAAGAAGTAAGCTTCAACAGCATAAAAAAAGTCCATTGATATAATTCTTATCAATGGACTTTTTCTTGTTATCTATTCAAAGACTTACGCCTTTCCGCGTAATATCTTCTTTATTTCATTCAATTTATTCAAGGCGTCAACTGGTGTCAAATTATTCACGTCAAGACCTAAGATCTCATCACGAATCTGAGTCAACACAGGATCATCGAGTTGGAAGAAACTTAATTCCATATCGCCTGAATGCTCTGCAATCTTAGCTGTATTCGGTTTAGCTGCGCCCCCTACTCCAGCATTGTCAGCTTCCAGTTCCTTCAGTATCACGTTGGCACGCTTAACAATTGAGCGTGGCATACCTGCAATCTCTGCAACATGAATACCAAATGAATGTTCACTGCCTCCACGCATCAACTTGCGAAGGAAAATCACTTTGTTGTCAACCTCCTTCACACTTACATTATAGTTCTTAATGCGAGAGAAATTCTTCTCCATTTCATTAAGTTCATGATAGTGTGTAGCGAAAAGCGTACGCGCACGAGCCTTTGAATGTTCATGTAGATATTCTACAATGGCCCAAGCAATACTAATACCGTCATAGGTACTTGTTCCTCTTCCAAGTTCATCAAACAAGACTAAACTCTTAGAAGAAACATTATTCAGGATATTTGCAGCCTCAGTCATTTCAACCATAAATGTTGATTCACCAAGTGAAATATTATCGCTCGCTCCTACTCTAGTGAAGATTTTATCCACTAGACCTATTTTCGCGCTCTCTGCAGGCACAAAGCATCCTACTTGAGACAAGAGTACGATTAACGCCGTTTGACGCAACAGAGCCGATTTACCAGCCATATTAGGACCAGTAATCATCATAATCTGTTGTTTTTCTGTATCAAGATACACATCATTGGGCACATAACTCTCGCCTAGCGGCAATTGTGTCTCAATTACAGGGTGTCTTCCCTGCTTAATATCTATCACGTCGCTATCGTCAATAACAGGGCGTACGTAACGATTTTCCTCTGATATCTTAGCAAAACTAAGAAGACAATCAGTATGAGCAAGCAAGTTGGCGTTTATCTGTATCTGAGGAATAAAGTCCTGCATATCAACAATCAGCTCATTAAACAGCCTTGTTTCAAGAGCTAATATCTTTTCTTCAGCACCCAGGATTTTCTCCTCATATTCTTTCAATTCCTGTGTAATATAACGTTCTGCTTGAGCCAGCGTCTGCTTTCTTATCCACTCCTCTGGCACTTTATCCTTGAAAGTATTTCTAACTTCAAGATAATAACCGAATACGTTATTATAGCCCACTTTCAGACTTGTAATTCCAGTAGCCTCTATCTCCTTTTCTTGTATCTTCAACAAATAATCCTTACCATTACGGCTAATAGATCTCAGTTCGTCAAGTTCCTCACTGTATCCGCTTGCGATTACGTCGCCTTTGTTTACAAGCTGTGGTGGATCGGGTTGAATTTCTTTTTCAATGCGGTCTTTGATGCTTTCGCAAAGATTCAATTGTTCACCAATACGTTTCAGCGCATCATTGTTGGCATAAAGACAAGCTGTCTTTATTGGACGAATGGCATCAAGAGCATTCTTTAACTGAACAACTTCACGTGGAGAAACACGTCCCACAGCAACCTTAGAGATAATACGCTCCAAATCGCCTATACGATGCAATTGTTCATCAACAATCTGTCTGAATTCAGGCTCTCTGAAGAAATACTCCACAATGTTAAGACGTTCCTGTATCGGGCGCACTTCTTTCAGTGGAAATACAAGCCATCTACGCAGCATTCTTCCTCCCATTGGGGTCACCGTGCGGTCAATTACATTCAGCAACGAACTACCGTCATCCTGCATCGGAGCAATAATTTCCAACGAGCGTATTGTAAAACGGTCTAGTCTTACATATTTCTCCTCCTCTATTCGTGAAAGGGATGTAATGTGGCTGATGTGAGTATGCTGAGTAATCTCCAGATACTGCATTATAGCACCACTGGCAATAACACCATTTTTCAGGTGTTCAACGCCAAAACCTTTAAGACTCTTTGTTCCGAAATGTTTAAGCAGTTTCTGTTTTGCACTCTGTTCGGTAAACACCCAATCATCGAGTTCAAAAACACAGAATTTATTTCCAAAGTAACATTCAAATTCTTTCTTACAATTACGGTCATAGAGAACCTCTTTTGGCATAAAGTTGCCCAACAGTTTCTCAACATAATCATAAGTTCCTTCACCTGTAATAAACTCACCTGTAGAAATATCCAAGAAACTCACACCACAAGAAGCTTTACCGAAATGAACTGCAGCAAGGAAATTGTTTTCCTTATAATTCAGCACATTGTCACTCATAGCGACACCAGGGGTTACAAGTTCTGTAATTCCTCGTTTCACCATCTTATCCATTTCGCTCAGTCCCTTCTTACCCTTTATCTGCTCTCGCTTCTTTTTAGGGTCTTCAAGCTGGTCGCAAATAGCCACACGTTTTCCGGCACGAATAAGTTTTGGTAGATAAGTATCCAATGCGTGATGCGGAAATCCTGCCATAGCAGCAGAACCCGTTTCACCACCGTTATTACGCCTTGTAAGCGTAATACCGAGTATTTTGCTTGCCTCTACAGCATCATCACAATAAGTTTCATAGAAATCGCCACAACGAAACAGCATCAGTGCATCAGGATGTTTAGCCTTTAGCGAAAAGAACTGTTTCATCATCGGCGTAAGTCCTTTTTCGTCCTTAGCCATATATCTAAAAGTTCGTCTGAATTACAAAATTACGCAAATAAAGACGAAACGCAAAATAAATCGTTTATTTTTATGATTTTATGGCGATTTGATAATCAGAATGATTCATGGGCAAAATATCACACGCTGAAGAGTTGCTATTTCACCATTGCTATTTTGCAGACTACGCCCTTATCGCCGTCCTGTGTAGCCGTTTCAACCATATAAATACCAGAAGCTACACGACGTCCGCTCTTATCTTTCCCATCCCATGTAAACATTCCGCCATTGCTACGTCCTTCAGCTACAAGTGTTCCTGCAGAAGTAACAATTTTTACATCGGCATTATACGACAATCCTGTAACAGTAATCACCCCCGTATAATCAGGACGCACAGGATTAGGATAAGCATAAACACTTTGTTTTGTCATTTCATTTTGGGCATCATTCGCATCACTGATAAAGGAACACAAGCCTTTATCTGTGCCGAAAAACACTTCGCCAGTAGTTCCATCTATTGCAATACTCTCTACATTATTTGAAAGTAGTTTGCTGTTTTCTTCCGTGAAATGATGTATTTCTTCAATATTATTCGAACTCACAAGATAAACGCCGTTCCCATTGGTACCAAACCACTTTCTATTGCCTCCGTCAACAGCCATACAAGTAATATCTACGCCACTCAGAAGATAATCTGCATAATTTGTTCCGTCATTGCGTGGCACTTTTATCTGTTGAAAAATTGGATTACTTTCCGTTACGTTTGAAGCCTCCAACATTAAAGGTCCCACACTAGTACCAATCCAAATATTATTCTCTTTATCTTCTGCGGCGCATCTCACGTAATAAAGAAGCAGCTTTGAGTTATCCTGATTCACAAAGTTGTGAATAACGTTTGCTTTGTCAGTAGTCATATTATACGACACCAAAGCAGGATAACCCCAATAGTTATCAACAAACCAAAGCAGTTTTCTGCTATCAAAGAAAGGATTGGTCATGTTGTCAAACGAGCGACCGTCGTTCATGAACACATCTTTGTGAAAAGAATTCCACTTCCCGTCAGAAGTCAATTCTAGTAGTGAAGTCGTGGCACTGTTGCTATTAAACAACCACAAATTGGAACGCTCATCAAAGCACAAGCCCTGAACAAGAACATAATCTTTACTAATATTCTTTACAGTAGCAGCCCCCTGCAACGGACTGTTATTATAATTGTATTCCTTTACGAATTTTCCATCTTTAAATTCATAGAGTCCTATTCTTCCACTTGCAAATACATGTGAATCATCATTTGGATCAACATCCATCGACACCAAATTCACATAAGAATGCCCCGTAATGCTTTGAAGATTATCCTGAAATACTGACCATTCAGACCTATCGTGACTGGGAAAC
>OGVK01000025.1_pt1 | contig 17638 bp, 28 predicted proteins | sample 1575721 | NCBI WGS metagenome assembly OGVK01 (sample SAMN07581521, study PRJEB24739) | freshwater metagenome | place: Singapore | collected 2015-01 | reverse complement strand
GTTTCCCAGTCACGATAGGCATGTTTATTTGCAGGGTTAAGACTGATCCCGATAGCAGATGCATTTCGCAATGCATTCTGAACTGACACCGGATTACCCAAGGCGATCTTTAGTGCAAAGTCATTTGCATACAGCAACTGCATTGCATAGTTAGACTCAGCGCCAAAGTCCACATCGTTATGACGAGCAATTAATTTGGTGCATTCTTGCTCTACCGATGAGACGACATTCTCTATTGTTAGTTGGTTGTTCATTGCTTTTGCTCCTTGTTAGTGTTCGCTAACTATAAATCACAATAAATTTAAAATCAACTATTGCGCAAATAAATATTTGTAGTTATAGTTATCGAAAATCAACAAAAGGAAACAAAGATGAACCTAAAAAAGTCGATTAAGCAAGTATGCATCAATGAAGGAATTAAACAGAAGGAACTAGCTGAGCGGCTTGGAATTAAGCCTCAGCAACTAAATTGCATAATGACAAGAAATTCAATGTCTCTAGCGTCAATCTGCAAGATTGCAAAAACATTAAACATGAAAGTTTCTGAATTCATAGCGCTTGGAGAGTAAACAATGAACCAGTTAATGAAAAGTAAAGTTTCAGCCATGACGAGCATTGAATTTCTTGATGCAGTAATCAACCCATTCAGATCACAAGAAGGAGAAACGCCACACGAACCAAGAAAGTTCCTTGCAAAAATAATCGACGAATTGGATTTAGATGAAACCGGAAAAAAATTCCGGTTAAATAGCAACCAAACCGAATCGGCGTATTACATTCTTGATAAAGACCAGATGATGTTAGTTGGCATGAGGGAATCAAAGGCAGTAAGAAAAAATGTTCTTGAGTGGATTAAGTTAGCAACAGAAGACCAAAAACCAGCGATACCACAAACCTATGCAGAAGCATTGCTTGAGGCTGGACGCCTTGCGCTTGAGAATGAAAAGCAAGCAGAGCAATTGAGACTAGCAGCGCCTAAGGTTGAGTTTGTTGATCGATTCACTCAGCGTGAAGCGCTTCAAAATGCAACTCAGGTTGCACAAACAATGGGAATGTCGGCTGTTAAAATGAATCGAGCTCTCGATGAGTTCGGTGGAGTTTATAACAAATCAGTAAAGCGTAGCCGCGCATTCTGTCAGGAATGGATTGATAGTGGATGCGGAAAGATGATCCAGAATGATATCGGACACCCACAAGCCATGTTCACAACCTATGGCGTAGCAAGAGTCACAGAGATCTTTATCAGTGAAGGTATTATTTAGTGGTATAATAAAAACCGCTCCATCATTGCCCGGCAAGGCTAGGAGCGGTCCCAATGTTCAGGTGCAATTATATACCATTCTCCTGAACTCTCATTAACTTTTTGAGGGTTATCTAAAATGCAATCATGCATGAAGCGAAAAAAACTAATCGCACTCAACAAAACAAATGGTAAATGTGCTTACTGTGGGTTGAAATTTGCTGATGGCGATGAAGTCACAATAGACCATATCACTCCAAGATCTGCTGGCGGTACAAATTCGATTGATAATCTTTTTGCTTCATGCAGATCGTGCAACTCAGCAAAAGCGCAGGGGTCAATCGAGTGGTTCAGACTTAAAACAAGATTCAAGATTAAATACGGTAGAAACATAAACAAGGAGATGATTGAGTTTTTGATAGATCAAGATCTGATTCGTCATATTGACCTTCCTAATCATAAATTCTATTTCGAGGTGATGTGATATGGCCATATTCAAATCAAAGCTATCTGAAAACTATGTCACTCTTCCAAATGCAACAATACAAGACGTCGATCTTTCTTGGGAGGCTCGCGGTCTTCTGGCGTTCATGCTGTCACTTCCTTCTGATTGGGCTATCTACAAAGAATGGTTGGCTGAACAGTCGGCGATGTGCGGAAAGGATAAGCTAAATAGAATTCTTGATGAGCTTATTGCATCAGGATACTTGGTTAAGCAGCAAAAAAGATCTGGAGCTGGCAAGTTTGCTGAAAATGATTGGTTGGTGTATTCAGAAAAACAACTAACCGATGAGCCAAACACCGTAGACGGATCAGCCGTTACCGGAAAACCCGTCAACGGTAAACCCGCAGCTACAAAAGAAACATCTTTACAAAGTAAACAATCTACAAAAGAAACAGTTAATACAAAAGAAACAGCGCCGTCAGAAAAGAAACCTTTTATCCTTCCTGAAAAACTAAACCTAGATGCTTGGTCGCTGTGGACTGAATACCGTAAACAGCAAGGATTCAAACCTTACAAACAGGTAGCACTAGGAGAAGGTGCGGCAGCTGGCAAACTGATCGAGTTAGCTGGTGGTGATCCTGCAAAACAATTGGCGATAGTTAACCAGTCGATATCGAATCAATGGAAAGGGTTGTTTGCACTAAAGGCCGAACAGCAACATAAATCAGCCATTCGACAATCAGGATTCACTGCCAGCGACAAACCATCATGCAAAGTAGGGAAGATCTGAAATGACAGGAATCAAATTATCAGAGCTAGTAAACGCTAAAACTCTGCCAGCAGTTTGTGAAAAGCACGGTATCGAATACATAAAGCGCGAAATAATGGGCCACTATCGCGGGATATGCCCAGAGTGCGCAAAAGAGGCTGAACAAACAAAGCTAGAGGAAGACCGAAAGGCTATCAAAGCTGAAAGTGATGCAAGGCTGAATAAACTGCGAAACGAGCGAGTGGAGGCATCTGGACTGCCAGCAAGATTCGCCTGGAAGACATTTGCTGACTACATACCAACAACGCCAGACCAAGAGCATGCGCTGGCCGTGATTTCTGGATACGCTAAAAACTCTGAAAAACTAAACCGTGGACGCAGCATGATCATTACTGGAACGGTTGGAGTTGGAAAAACTCACCTGGCAGCTGCAATCATCAATGAAATTATTCAGACCACTAATTCTATAAATGCGATATACATCACATTCAGCGACATGATCCGTGATATAAGATCAGCATGGCGCGATCGTGGTGTTGATGAGAAATCGATAATTAATAAATACGCCTCAGTTGAAATGTTAATAATCGATGAGATTGGCGCTCAGTTTGGCAGTGAAAGCGAGATGGTGCAGATGTTTGAGGTTATGAACAAACGATATGGTGAAATGCTTCCGACTGTTTTAATTTCTAACCTGCCAATTGAAGAATTAACGAAGCTACTAGGAGACCGCATAGTTGACCGTTTACGCGAAGATGACGGCATAGCGGTGCGGATGGATTGGGAAAGCAATCGGAGTGCGTCATAGTGGCTGGCATTGCGTTAAATGACATTAAACAAGCCCCGTTTAGTCACGAGGCAGAACAATCGGTAATTGGCGGACTGCTCTTAGATCAATCGGCATGGGATGATGTAAGCGTTATCGTTTCAGTAGATGACTTTTACAGCAAAATCCACAGAACAATTTTTCAGGCTGCATCGGCGATCTTGTCGTCAGGAAGAAATATTGACCTGATCACTCTGCAAGAGGAGCTGGAAAGCACAGGAAAACTTGATTCAGTCGGCGGGTTTGTTTATCTGGTTGAGATAGTGCGAGTAACACCAAGCGCGGCCAATATCATCGCCTACGCAAAGATCGTAAAGGAACGATCACTAACAAGATCAATGATTGCGATTGGCAATGAGATGGTCGAGTCAGGATATAACACACAAGGAAAGGCAATCTCAGAGATCACTGATTCGTTTCAGTCAAAATTAAGCGCACTAGTTGAAACCGGATCGCCAGACGATAAGCCGTCAAATATGAATGATGCGCTGAATAATGCGCTGGATAAAATCGAAGAGGCGCAAGCGCGAGGAGGGTCGATTACTGGGCTGTCAACTGGGTTTGTTGATTTGGATAAGCTGACAAGCGGTTTACAACCTGCCGATATGATCGTATTAGCTGGTCGTCCATCAATGGGTAAGGAGTTGCAAAACGATTCGCTTGTGTATATGCTTGATGGAACATCAAAGCGCATAGGTGACATTATGGTTGGAGACATTGTTGCATCAATAGATGGCTGTGATTCTGAGGTTGTTGGTGTGTTTCCTCAGGGTGTAAAAGATATATACAAGGTTACATTTAGCGATGGTCGCTCCGTAAACGCTGGGATAGATCACTTATGGGAGGTTAAATTCAAAGGATGGAAATCGACAAAAGTATTGAGCACAAAGGACGTTATTGAGTTAATGAAAGTCCCAGCAAAAGCAAACAGACTATCAATTCCTTTTTGTAGCGGTGATTTTGGTGTTGACGTTGGTTTGTCAATAGATCCGTACTTGCTTGGTGTGCTTATCGGTGATGGAGGTTTGTCTGCCGGATCAATAAGAGTTAGCAATCCAGATGAATTTATTTTGGAAAAGATAAAGCCATTAACTGGCGATCTGGAGATAAAGCATATTTGCGGTATTGATTACGCAATAAGATGTAATAGAGGATCAAAAAATTGGCTGATCAAAGAGTTAAGGAAATTTGGGCTATTTGGAAGAAGATCTAACGAGAAGTTCGTACCTGACAATTATTTATCAGCATCAAGAGCTAGTAGGTTATCTTTAATCAATGGATTAATAGATACCGATGGAACTATTGAAAAGCATGGCTCTATGACATACACGACAACAAGCGAGAAATTATCAACTCAGTTCCTGTCTCTTGCTAGATCGCTTGGTTATTGGGCAAAACTAAAAAGCCGCATAACAAAATATACATACAATGGAGAAATTAAAAACGGGAAAAGATCATACACAATAACAATTCAAGGTGAAAAAATGGCGGAGCTAGTTACTTTGCCAAGGAAAAAAGAAAGGCTTTCAGAAAGAAGGTCTGGAAGAAATATGAACCTAACATTCTCAAGTATAGAAAAAATAGGATCAGATGAGTGTACATGTATATCAGTAAGCCATGATCGAAGTTTGTTTCTTACTAATGAGTATATTGCAACTCACAACACGACACTAGGAATGAACATCGCTGATCACGTTGCACAAACAAGCGGGAGGCACGTTATGGTGTTTTCTCTTGAAATGCCAGAGGATCAATTAACCAGGAGGCTGTTAGCATCAAATGGAATGGTTAACCTGACGAAGATCAATAACGCGGATCTGGATGATGATGATTGGGGTCGCCTAAGCATGGCAACTGGCAAGCTCATGGAAAGCAAGATGCTTATCGATGATGCTGGCGGACTAACTCCTGCTGAGTTGCGGGCAAGGGCAAAACGCGCTCACAAAGAGCATGGCTTAGGGTTGATTCTTATTGATTACATGGGCTTAATGCGAGTTCCAAGTATTTCAAATAACAGAAATTTGGAGATATCAGAAATATCGAGATCAGTTAAGGAGTTGGCAAAAGAGTTAAACGTCCCAATCATCGCATTGTCACAGCTAAATCGAAGTCTTGAGCAGCGAGCAGATAAACGCCCCGTTAATTCTGATTTGCGTGATTCTGGATCTATTGAGCAGGATGCTGATCTGATTTTATTTGTTTATCGTGATGAGGTTTACAATGACAATTCACCAGATCGCGGTACGGCTGAATTGATTATCGGTAAGCAGCGCAATGGCCCGCTTGGTAAGGTTAGACTAACGTTTCAGGGTGAATATTCTCGGTTCTGCAATTTCGCAGGTCCAAGATTTAATGATGAATATTAATTAACGGAGTAACAGAAATGGCTAAAGGTGTAAATAAAGCGATCATTGTTGGTCGGCTTGGTCAAGATCCAGAGGTTCGCTACATGCCCAACGGAAATGCAGTGGCAAATTTTACCGTAGCAACAAGTGAGCAATGGAAAGATCAGCAAGGACAGAAGCAAGAAAAAACGGAATGGCATCGAATCACAATATACGGGAAGCTGGCGGAAATCGCAGGTAAGTATCTTCATAAAGGCTCAAATGTTTATCTTGAAGGACGACTGCAAACTAGAGAATGGACAGATCAACAGCAAGTTAAACGATACACGACAGAAATTATTGTCAATGAAATGCAGATGCTTGATGGTGCTCCGCAGCAGCAAGGCCAGCAGCAAGCGCAGCCAATGCAGCAGCAGCAGCGACAACAACCAGCGCAACAGCAAGGTTATCAATACAACCACCAGCAAGCGCAGCAGCCGCAGCAGATGCAACAGCCAAATCAGGGAGGATTCAATGCCCCTCCTGTTGACTTCGACGACGACTTGCCTTTTTAAATCAATAACTTGCGGCCTTAATTGGCCGCTTTGCAAGGTTGGCAAATGACAATACCAATAAAAGATCTCGCTCTGATAGTAAAAACAAAACAAGATTTGATCGATGCTCTAGAGCCTTTCGATTTTGAGAATCAGGTAGAAGTGGTTATCAGGCCGATAGCAGCAAAGCGAACGCTGTCACAGAACGCACTGTTTCACATGTGGTGTAATGAGCTTTCATCGTACTTGCTAAAGCATGGAAGGAAGTGGGCAACACCTGGGTTTGTAAAGGATATGCTCAAGCATAGCTTTCTAGGGTACAAAGACACGATGAGATTAGACGTATCAACCAATAATCCAACAAAGATCCGAGATTTGATTCACACGAGCGATCTATCAACTGGTGATATGTTCCACTTTATGGAGCAGTGCGAGGCGTACAGTGTAGGAATTGGATGTCTGTTAACGATACCGGAAAAATCAGAGTACATGCAGAACAAGCGAGCTCAAAATGAATAAATCAGAAAAAGAACATCTGTCTAAGGTGGTAAGTATTGGTTGCATTGTCTGCATGAATCAAGGAAACGAAGGAACGCCAGCGGAAATTCACCACATAAGGCATGGCAATGGCATGAGTCAGCGAGCAGGCAACTATGAGGTAATACCGCTTTGCCATACTCATCATCGAACTGGTGGCTATGGATTGGCTATTCATGCAGGTCGTAAAGAGTTCGAGCGGCTGCATGGGGCTGAGGTTGAATTGCTGGAGCAGGTAATGAGGTTGATCAATGGCTGATTATGAATTCACGATGCCGTGGCCGCCAACGGTCAATCACTGGCACCAGCCATGCAGGGGTAGAATAATCAAGGGCTCCGTTGCTAGAAATTACGAAAAACTAGCGGTTCAGCACCTAAAAGAAATTGGAATAACTGGAGAGAATTTGAGTGATTCATTATCGGTGTCGATGATACTAATGCCGCCAACAAATGCGCGATATGACATAGATAACAGAACAAAAGGAATATTCGACTCTCTATCTGCTGCCGGATTCTGGGTTGATGACTCACAAGTAAAAAAACTCACTATTGAGAAAGGAAGCAAAGTCGCTGGCGGCTTAGTTGCAATTACAATAAATGTGATCTAAATCAACATTTCCACCAGCAAGACGGCGTATAGTTAACGCACTGGTTAAGACAAGGATAAAGCGATGAAAAAGTTAACAGTGATCAAGCCTGAATCAAAAGCGAAGAAACCATTCAAGACTGGCGGTGATTGGTTACGCGGATCTAACTTTGAAAAATTGAGCGTGTCGCCGTCAGAGATTGTTGCGATAGCTAAGCGAAAACACAAAGCGTTAGGTGTCGCTAATTACATATCGCAAATAGTAGTCACAGACCGAGGCGATTATTACACCGTCTCATGCTGCTGAGATACAACATATGCAACTCATAGGAAGTAAAGCCGTAAGGCGCGATAAGGCCGCAGAATCAGCTTTAAAGAAACGCCAGCAGGCAAGACAGATGCTTGAGCGGATAAAAGAGTTGGAGCTAGTGATTTTTGAGTGTTCGATTGAAGGGGTGAGCAAATGAATAATTATAGCGATATGAGTGATTTTGAGATTAACAAAGCGGTGGCCTTGCTTTGCGGAATCTCTCAAGATAATGAACAGTATCTCGCCTATGGAGATCGTAGCAATGGTGTGCTTCATCATGCCGGTGAGGCGGTTGTTGACTACTGTAATGACGCTAGAGATATGTGGCCTCTGATTGTTGAAAATAAAATCGACGTTTGTTTTATCGATTCCGCTAATTCATGGACATCATTTGGCTTAACTAAAAATAAACTATTGGTTGAATCGTCTGGTGATAATCCACTAAGAGCAGCGGCAATGGTTTATTTGATGATCAAGGATGCAGAATGAAATGAACTCAACAAATCCAAACTTCAAGGAATGGTTCCACGGCCAAGTAGATAAAATTAAGGCAGACAAGGAGAAAGAAAGTGACAAATCTAGTTAAGTCAAAATCAGGAAAGTTCGCAGCGCAAGATTTGCAGTTTTTCGCAGAAAAGGAAGATGGATATTGCCGGATTGAATTGCATCAACCGTGCGCAACAGGAACATTAAAAGAGCCATTACATGTAACAACAGTAAAGTGGCTTGATCAGTTGGATTCAGGAGTAAGAACAGCAAGATTTGCTGGTAATTTGAGAATGATTGAAGTTGATGGAAAGCTGGTTTCAGATGGGAAGTTTTTATCTAAAAAGGAGAAAGCAAAATGACAAAGAAAAAACGTGAACTGATCGAGATCTTGTTAGACTACATCACGCCGGACGATTGGCCTGAGCATTTACCATTTGCGGCGCAAGACAAAGATTGCACAGCTCATTACTACTCAATAAAACCTATTGTTTACCCTAATGACTATGAGTTAAGAATGAATTCAACAAAAGGGAAGTACAAGAACTTATATATAAAATTAGAGCAGGCATGCTATTGGATCAAAACAATCGTCACCCGCGATGAGTTTGTTACGCGGTGGAATGAGCGCATTCGCAGCGCAACCAATGCAACCACACCACCAGCGCAGCAAGAATCGCACACAGAAGAAACTAAACCGATTCAGCAGGTATCAGCAACCGACAAGCAGATCGACAAAATCATAACAGAGCGCGGTAGCAACTATGGTCGATTTGAGGATGGCGCAGAGATCATGCAGCAGTTAAAGCATATTGCGCATACATCGCAAGGATGGAAAAGAATGGGAAGCAATCAGCGTGAAGCAATGGATATGATCTTGCACAAGATTGGACGCATTCTGAATGGTAATCCTAACTATGCGGACAGCTGGATCGACATAGAAGGCTATTCAAAACTGATATCTGATTGGTTGAAAGGTGAATCAAAGTAGTTTAATTTAATTTATCAACTCGCCGTGAGGCGCTTGGTTCCTCTTCATTTCCCGCATGGGGTAATACAATGAACGAACGACACGCAAACCGCAAAGCTAAACAGTCCCGCAACGATGACAAGGTTGTCAGACTCGCAACAAAACCGCACCAGGATAAATCGCTTTATCAATCCTTCTCCAAGTGGCAGCCACTCACAGAAAAACAAGCGTTAACCGCTAACCTGTACGCAGAGAAACCACAATCCATCATCGTGCAAGCTGGTAGCGCAGGCACCGGAAAAACAGCTTGGGGATTGCAGCTTGCACTGAGAGACCTTGTAGCCGGTGAGTGTGAGCGCGTTATGTTTTTACGGAACATCGTTTCTGCACGTGATACCGGATTTCTACCTGGCTCAATAGCTGAAAAGTTTGCGCCGTTTAATGCCGTAGCGCAGTCACTCGTTAACGATATGTTTGGCCGTGGCGACGCATTCGAGCTGTTAACCAAGTCTGGTAAACTGGTGGCTACTTGCAGTAGTTTTTTGCAGGGCCACACGTTCGATAATTGCCGCATTGTCGCCGATGAGATCCAGAATATGAACTGGGGTGAACTCTCAATGCTGGTTACAAGAATGGGTGAAAACAGCAAAATGATAATGTGCGGAGACGACAAACAGGACATGCTGACAAGACGAAAAGACGTTAGCGGATGGTACGAGATCATGGATGTGTTTGACATCATGCCAAGCGTAGCTATTGTTGAGTACACACAAGAGGACATCGTGCGATCGGACATTGTGCGCGAGTTTATCATCGCATCGGAGAAGTATTTCTCACAACTCGATGCAGCGGAGCAGTTTCAGTAGGTTAATAAGATCGAAAACCCGCTTAATGCGGGTTTATTTTTATCTGGCGTGATAGAATTATGTTGACTTTCCAAAGAATTAGAAGACAGAAATTATGACAGAACCGAAAAAGATGGGGCGCCCGAAGGGGTATCCGAAATCAGGCGGAAGACCAAAGGGCACCCCAAACAAGGACAAACAAGAGCTGCTGGATATGATACTGGCGACTGGGTGCAAACATCCTATCGAGGGGTTGGCAATGATCGCAAAAGAGGCGCACGACTCAGGCGATCTAGCTTTAGCTAAAGACTCATACAAAGAATTAGCGCAGTACGTTGCACCTAAGCGCAAGGCTATTGAGCATAGCGGGCAGGTTGAAAGTAGTGGGCCGCTAGTGGTTGTGCTTGATAGTTAAAGATGATAGCATGTATTATATTTTTTAATACATGAGAATGCTATGGATTGTGCAAAGGATAGAAAAACAGCGCTAGAGTTTGGTATTAAATTTTACTCTAGCTCTACTAAATGTAAGTTTGGAAATATTGCGCCAAGAATCACAAGGACGTGCAATTGCACATGCATTGACTGCAAAAAGGAAAAAAACAAAAAGCTAATAGAATCAAGAAGAACGGATGAGTCAAAAAAGAAAAAAGTTGCTGAAGCATCGAAAAAATATGCTGAAAAAAACAAAGAAAAAATAGCAATAAGAAACAAGGAGTGGCGAGATAAAAACCCTGACTATTCATCTGCTTATTACAGAGCTAATCGTGAAAAAAAGATAAAACAAAATAAAGAATGGAATAAGGCAAATAGGGATAGAATAGCGGAGCTTATGAGGGAGAGGCGCAGTACACCAAGCGGTAAAATTGAGTGTTTTTGTAGGAACTACATAAGAATAATTTTAACAAAAACAAGAACAGAAAAATTATGCAAAACTGAGAGTATTCTTGGGTACAAGTATGAAGATCTTATTTCTCACATACAAAGGCAGTTCACTAAAGGAATGTCTTGGGATAATTACGGAGAATGGCATATAGATCATATCGTTCCAATTTCTCATATGATAAAAACAGGAGTCACATCCCCATCGGAAATAAACGCTCTCACAAATCTACGACCAATATGGGCAAGTGAGAACTTAAATAAAAGAGACAAGTTGGAGTTTCTAATTTGAGCACCATTCGCCTAACCAAACCACAGACTCGTGTGTGGAAGTCCAGAGCAAGATTTAAAATTATCTCGGCTGGCCGTCGTTTTGGAAAGAGCTATTTAGCTCTCACCTGGTTGGTAAATAATGCATTGACGCTTGGCGGCCTAAACTACTACATCGCCCCATCGTACGTTATGGGGAAACAAATTGCGTGGAGACTGCTTAAAGAGTTGTTTGGTGACCACATTAAAACAAAAAACGAATCAGAATTATTTGTTGAGTTTGAAAATGGATCTATTGTTCAGATTAAAGGTGCAGATAATAGAGACTCGTTGCGCGGTGTATCATTGAGTTCAGTTTGTCTTGATGAGGCTAGCTTTATGGTGCAAGAGGTTTGGACTGAGGTAATACGACCAGCCACATCTGACAAGCAGGCTCCAGTTCTTTTTATTTCATCACCATCAGGCTGGAATTGGTTCAAAGAATTATATGACTACGCATCATTGGGTGAAGACAGTAATTGGCAGGCATGGACGTTCACAACGGCTGACGGCGGAAACGTTACGGATGAGGAGATTGAATCGGCAAGGCGCGAGCTACCAATAAAGACATTTAATCAGGAGTATTTAGCCAGCTTTGAAACGTTGTCGAATCGCGTTTATAGCAACTTTGACAGGATGCAGAATGTTATGGAGTCAGATCCAGATTTGAATGATTTTCCTGATTTGTATATTGGGATCGACTTTAACGTAAACCCAATGTCTGCCATTGTTGGTGTGAAATCTGCCGATCAATTGTTTTTGCTTGATGAGATCGTACTACCAAACTCAAATACAACTGAGTTAAGTGCAGAGATAAAACGCAGATATCCAAGGCATAAAATAAGGGTTTACCCAGATCCGTCTGGCAGGGCAAGAAAGACTAGCGCGGCAGGCGGGATTACTGACTTTGCTATCCTTGAGCAAAATGGGTTTAGCGTTATTGCTCCACGCGCTCATCCGCCTGTTGCAGATCGCATAAACGAGGTTCAGGCGATGCTTCAGAATGCAAATGGGCAACGCAGACTGTTTGTGTCTAAGAAGTGTAAGGATATGATAAAATCGCTTGACGGCCTTGTTTATAAAGAAAAGACAGGCGCACCAGACAAGGACTCAGGATTAGATCATATTACGGACGCATTGGGGTATTTGGTTCATTCTGAGTTCCCAATTCGCAAACCAATCACCGACATGAAAATCAAATTCAACTGGTAGGAATAAATCATGCCAATTACGTCAGTTCATCCGTTATATAACGATCAGCAAAAGCGGGTACGATTTACCCGCGATATGTGCTCAGATGGTATTCACATCCGTGAGCAAGGTTCGCGCTACCTGCCAGCCAGTTTTGCTGATTCGACCAAAGAAGACGACCAGAAGCGTTATGCGGCGTATTTGAAGCGGGCGTACTTCTACGGGGCAACCGGCAAGACTAAGCGCGACATGGTAGGAGCGGCTTTCAGAAAACCTGCCGCATTCGAACTGCCAAAAGAACTCGAATCTTTGCTAAAAAACTTTGACGGTGCAGGTAATGGTATCGAGGCTATCAATAAGTCAGGCATCGACAACCTGCTAGAAGCAGGAAAGCACGCGCTGCTTGCAGATTACCCAGTTGTCCAGGATGGTTTAACTGCCGAGCAAGAGGCAGCGATGAACCTGATGCCGTATGTTTCCGAGTACGCGAGCGAGACAATCGACAATTGGAAAACAGACCTGATTTACGGGCGCACCATGCTTGTAATGGTGAAGCTGGTGGAGTGGGCAAAGGTCGTTAAAGACGAATTCTCATTCGACACAAAGAAAACCTTCCGCGTGTTGCGGTTGCGATCACCAGGAGAAGCAAGCGAGATTTTCGGCGGCGCATTCAAAGATTACGTTTACACGCAGGCGCTTTACGATGAAAGCGAAAAAGTTATCACGCCAGAATACATCCCAACAATGCCGACGCCGGGCGTGCGAGGTTCAGGTACACCGTTCAATTTCATCCCGTTTTTTATCGCTGATGTCGGTAAGCCACCACTAATGGAGATCGCCGAGGTGAACCTGGCGCATTACCAGACCACGGCTGACTATCGGGAGAACCTGCACCAGCATAGCCAGATGACAATCGGCATTCGTTCGGCGTTGAGCTATGAGCAGTTCCAGGCAGCTAACCCTGACGGTGTTTCAGTAGGTGCGATGACCGGTCATTTCCTTGGTGAAAACGGCGGATTCGAATCGGTATCGGCCCCAGAGTCATCCAGCCTCGACAAAGCCCTAGGCGACATGCAAAAGCAGATGGAAACCATGGGTGCCAAGCTGATGACTGAAGGGGCACAGAAGACGGCAGAAGAGGCGCGACTCAATGCTAGCTCACAGACGTCTATCCTGGATTCGGTTGTGAGCGTGTGGAATGACGAGGTTTTAACGCCAGCTCTACGAGCGTGCGCTATGTATAAAGGTGTTGATCCCGATTTAGTCAGTTATACGATGAATCGGGATTACTACGACACCAGCATTAACGCACAAGATGCAGCCGCTATCGTGACGCTGAAAGACAGCCAGGCGATTGCTGTATCTGATATGCGCTACATGCTGCGAACTGGTCGCATTAAGCTAGATCCAAGCCGGACAGATGATGTGATTGATGCTGATATTGAGACTGAATCTATCTAATGCGATAAACATGTAAACATAACGGGCTAATGCCCGTTTTTTATTTGCTGAAATAATGACAGTGTTAATATATAATCATCATGTAAATTTCACACAAGGAAATATCATGAATGATTTAGTTGTTTTAACAAATGGCGTTCCGATGGTTGACAGCGTTCTGGTTGCTAAGAAATTCGGAAAGATTCATCGTGACGTGATGGATGCAATACATAGAATTTTTGAAGGTGATGAGACGTTTTGGCGTGTGAATTTTCACACCACATCCTACTCGGTAAGGGGTAAAGAATATCCTAGCTTTATGATGACAAGGGATGGATTCTCACTGTTAGCCATGGGCTTTACCGGCAAGGATGCCATGAAATGGAAAATAGGCTACATAAATGCATTTAACGCAATGGAAACGGCACTCAAAAAGACGACAAACGATCTTGAGTGGAAACAAGCGAGAATACAAAGCAAAGAGGTAAGAAAAGACGTATCTAACGCCATCAAAATGCTGGTTGACTACGCAACTGATCAGGGGTCATCTAGTGCACAAAAATACTACATGAACATCACAAAAATGGAGTATGCGGCGCTTGAGTTAATCCAAAGCAAAGAGAAAGTTCCCAGTAATTTCCGTGACACTCTTGATTTGATGGATTTATGCTTTTTGCAAGCAGCAGAGCAAGTATGCAGGGCTGCTATTATTGATGGCATAGATCGAAAATTCCCATACAAAGAGATCTACAAGATGGCAAAAGAGAAGGTTATGAACTACGCACAAACAGTTACATTTGCCAGAATTAAGTAATTTGTGACGCAGGCCGCATTTATTGCGGCTTTTTTATCAATATCGCTTGTAATTACAAGCTGTAATTACTATTATTAACACATACAAACAAGGCAGCAAATAAACAACAGGAGTAAATAAAATGAACACACCTAAATTTGAAATACAGTACCATGTTAATAACGGTAAAGTGCAGATTGAATTGATCGTATGGTACTCAACATTTAGCGATGAATTACATAATCTTGTTGTTGATTTAGGTTACAAGTTAACGACCGACGTTTCTGGGCGTAGATCAATAATGTGCTCAACACCGGCAGAGTTTGACGCAGCAAGAAATCCAATACTTAAATTTTTTGATGCAAAAGGAGATTGGAAATGAAAAGAACAATTAAAAAGCTATGGTGTAACGGCCGTAATGTGTGGGAAATATCCCAACTAACAGGTGTCGATGAGTCTAAAATTTTAGAGGTTATTAATGCCAGATAAATCATACGAAAAGCGGCGCAATACACCTCGCCTTCCGATTGTTTACACGACTGCGGACATCCTGCAAAAGCTCGACTATCTCACCGAGAAGTACGGCAGCAAGAAGAAGGCGATTGAGGCGGCTATTTGTGCGCTTTATGATAAAGAAGTGACGCAAATCAACTTTTAACCAGCGGATTTGTGAGACCATATTCCCGACGTCAAGAAAATGATAAACAAGGAGAGCAAAATGGAAATTAAATATGATCCGGTGTTTGGTGATCAGGCGTTGTTTGATGGTGCGCCGGAAGATGCGGAAGCAGTTGGCGGAGGTAAGCCACTTCAAGATGCTTTAGTTTTTTATAAGTTTAGTGATGGGGAATTTCAGTACAAATACGAAGCAGAAATAGACGACTGGAAGGTGTCTACTTGCAAGCATCCTCAGTCAGTAATAAAAGCCATGCGCCGCATTATCCGCACACCAATATGGACCGTAGAAGACCAGCAGGCAGGGCGGTTGCCGGAGGTTGGGGCTAAAATTGATGGTGGAACTGTTGTTTTCGTTAACAGTTTTAACATCGTTGTTGAGCTTGATAGTGGTGCTGTTATTGTTTCATCCCACAAAACATTTCTCGCAGTGCATAAACCAATCGAAACCGACGCCGAACGCCAGCAGCGGTTGCGGGAAGAGTGGGTTGATTCGGCGATAACTGAAACAGAAAAACGAAAAGATACGACGACTGATGAGTACGAAAGACTCAAAGCGCGGGTAAAGGATATCTACGACGCACTACTAACCGGCGAACTTCCTGTACCGATTAAGGGGGAGTGATGGGAGTCAAGCGCGAGTTATCGTTAGAAATTGAAAATAAAAGGCTGAAACAACTTCTATCAGCAGGATTCTCTTTGTCTAAATCCGCGAAGTTGATGGGCGTTACTTATGAAAGAATAAAAGTTATCGCTAGGAGGATTCAACCGTGACTGATCAAGAAGAGTTTGAAAAGGAAATGCGGGTTCTTTGTTTTGGTGAGTCAGAGATTAATCACTTGTCAAAATATGTTATTAGTAAAGGTACTATCGCCGCTATTATCTACAAAGCTATGCTTGCAGTCACACCGGAGCAAAACAAATGAGCGCAACTGAATACCTAATCGATGCCTCAACGAGGCATCAACTAATGCTGCAACGGCTATCTGGTGGCGCTTTCAACAAGCTGAAACCTATCCTTGAGCAACTGCAAAAAGACGTTAAAGCGCGACTGCGAGACGATCCAACTGATTTTCAGATGCACCGTTTAACGGCGTTATCTGCTGATATTCAGGCGCTGTTCGATGAGGCTAACGCAGAGTTTGGCAAGCAGTTAAACCTTGAATTGAACGACTTCACCGAGTATGAAACAGACTTCCAATACAGAATGCTTGGCAATGCAGTGACGACTGAATTGACGCTTCCAGCAATTGAGCAGGTAGTGGCTGCTGTGACAACTGCCAAATCAGAGTTGATCAGCGGCAAGAAAGTGCAACGCCTGACGATCAGCGAGATGGTGGAGACACTTGGCAGTAAACCGAAGACCATCGAAAACCGTATCCGTGCAGGTATCATCGAAGGTAAGTCTGTAGATCAAATGGTACGCGACATCATGCGCATCGCTGATCATGCGCACAAGCGTGATGTTCGGACGATTGTTCGGACGGCGTTTAACTTGGCAAGCAGCCAAGCAAGACAGGCGGTGATAAATCAGAATATAGATGTGATATCTGGTGAAAAATGGGTATCAACGCTGGACGGAAGGACAAGTCTCGTTTGTCAGGAGTTGGACGGCAAAACTTTAGCGTACAGGGTGCCTCCTATCGCTTTTAGGGGAAAAAAAGATAAGCGGTCATGGAATGAGTTGCAGCCAAAATCATCCTTTGTATATGATGGCTAGCGATAATGACATTGACGTCTTACACAAAAATAGAAAGATTTAGCACCTAAAAATAGGTACATACATTGCAGAAGTAGTGTCTTGCAAAATAAAAATAAGACAAGGATGGAGGTAGGGAATATGAATTCCATTATCCAATTGGACGCGGAATTACACTCATCAATAAATCGTCACGGTTTCTTCGATTTATATCATAAACACAGTTTTAAACAGCTAGCTCGAACCACATGGATTGATGGTTGGAAAATCGAGTATATGGCGATTGCTGAACCCGAAACTCTGCATAAAACACCGATTGTGATTATTGGTGGTGCATTCCAGAACTTTAATTCTTATAAATATTGTGTTGAACAGTTGTTCGCAGCGGGACCCGTGATTTTAATCGATTTGCCTTCTATGGGTGCCAATCAGCAAATTACCAATGTCGATACAGGGCTTTCTGCGGGCACTTTGGAATTGAGTGATCTTTCCGCCATGTTAGGTCAGTGGCTGGATATTGTCGGACTGCAGCGTGTTTCGGTGATGGGAATGTCCTTGGGCTCTGTAGTGGCATCAGGTTTGGCAGATTTACGCCCAGAGTTGATTGATCGCATGATTTTAATGGGCGTGATGCAAAAAACGCGGAAAAGCTGGCGCATGTTGCTGGAAGAATCCTTATTTTTAATGCAAGAACAGCGTATGGAAGAGTTTGGACAAGCAGTGATTCTGTATCTGGTCAATCATGCCAAACTGGATG
>OGVK01000024.1_pt1 | contig 17790 bp, 22 predicted proteins | sample 1575721 | NCBI WGS metagenome assembly OGVK01 (sample SAMN07581521, study PRJEB24739) | freshwater metagenome | place: Singapore | collected 2015-01 | reverse complement strand
AAGCTTGGAAAAGCCATGAGGAAGATCTCCTATTTGTTACGTAACATGGATTATATATTACAAGATGGATCTGTATAGTGCCCCCAGATACTAGATATAAAAAAGGCCCTCCGAAGAGAGCCATTTCTTTAAGGTTGTTTAATTTCAATAACCCCAGCAGCATATGGATTGCTCAGGCAAAGACCCGCTTCAATCACCAATTGCCAGATTTCAAAACTACCTTGTTTACCAAGCTGAGTTGCTTTAGGTTCACGAAGAACTCTCTGAGTAATTGTATCAGGGTCTAAGAAGTAAACCAAATCTGGTGGGCAGAAACGAGAGAAACATACACACCAACCACATCCAAGGTCATCGGTAATCGAATACTGTTCATCATACCCGCCCGGAAGTTCGTATTGTGGTTTAGGCTCACGCTTATCAAAAGTCTGAAGTTGTTTAATCTTACCTTCTGCTTCTTTAGCTAAGTCAGAAATAATAGTAGCATTTGCGGGATTAGTAACAATTACACATGCTTTAGAACCAGCATTATAAAGTGCATGAGTTACTTTAACAAAATCAGCCCAAGTAACTTTACTTGCTGTGGCAGATTCAATATGAACAGCCGATGGAGTTACTGTAGACGGAAGGTCTGGGTTAGGTTGATTTTTAGGAGCAATCTGTGCAAACAAACCATCAGTCTTAGGGACTGTATCATTTGTACCACCTGGAGTACCAGCAGATTGACGAGTTTGTTTAGAACTAAAGACAACTTCCATAATATTCTTCAATTCTTTAGCAGCTTTTTCCAACTGATACTTCAACTCACCAGCACGACCGTGAACAGAAGTAGCTAGAGCAGAATCAGAGATAGCAAAAGTCTTTTTAAAGATTTGAGTATTACCTTGTTTCTCTACTGTTTTCTTCAGAAGAATTTTATCAATAGATGGAGTTTCTGACCCTTCCAGAATGTCGTCAATAAAATCTAGTTTATAAACATCTGGGAATAGGGCATCAGTCTGCCATTTATAATTTGGTTGCGGAGTAGGTTCTTTCTTAGAGTACGATACAATAAATGTATCTGTAGGGCTGATATTAGAAATCCAGTCCGCAAAACTGTCCTTCTTGCCCTGTAGATCATATGAGTAAATGGCCATCATATTCCCTTAAAATTCTTTATAAACAAAAAAGCCCCCAAGGTTTCCCAAGGAGGCTATTTTTAAAGTGTCTTTTTGAACCAATCCTGATTCTCATAGGTTTTTAGTCTATGACAGTTAGCACATAAAGTCTGCAAGTTAGAAGGATCATTATTAGAATGATTTCCGTCTACATGGTCAACGTCTAATTGACAAGGATGAACGGGCACGAATCCACATGACTCGCACTCATCTCTCTTGAAACCTTTATATGTCTTTCCTCTTTCTTTTAAACGTTTTCTGCGTTTAGCTTCCTTAGATTGAGGATAGCGTTTTCTCTCGCAAGAGCGACAGATAGGTTTAAAAAGACCTTTTCCTTTCGAACGTTTAGGATTTTCATTGCAGACTACACATACTCCCTGAACATTGGAGGGTTCAAGTTTCTTTAAACGCATAGTCCCTCCTTGGGTAAGGAGCTTTCATATTTAAATCTTTAAAAAGCCCCACCATTTCTGGCAGGGCTATCATATTGCCGAGCTATTTATTCTTAAGCACCAAGAGTAACTACAAGAACTTTAGAAACAGATCCAGAAGTTACTGTTACGTTGATTGTTCCAGTACCTTTCAGAGGTTTCAGAGTAAGTGTTGCTTTACCGTCAGCAGTTGTGATATTACCACTAGCTGGTGTAACTGTTAGAGCAGTTGCATCGCTTGAAGTTGCGGTATAGGAACCAATCTTAGCTCCCGTATTAGGAGAGACAGTCACTGTTTTACCAGACGTACCATCACTAGCTAAAGACAAAGTTGCTGTAGGAGAAGCAGTAGTTCCACCGACAGTCGCTGTTCCTGATCCATAAGTCAGAGCAGTAAGAACAGGGGCTACAGTTACCGCAGCAGTTGTAGATGTAACCGGTGAGTTAGAAGCAGTAGTCTCTGTAACAACTACAGTATAAGACCCCGCGTCAGACGAAGCGACTGAGGCGATTTTCAGATTAGCTGTTGTCGCACCCGAAACGCCCGAGCCGTTTGTCAAGTTAGTACCGCCTTTCTTCCACTGATAAGTAAAACTACCAGTACCGCTTGAGAGCGAAGGAGTTACTGTCAGAGAAAGTGCATCACCGGCAGTCAATGCTGTTGTTCCGGTGATTGCAATTGGAGTATTAATTGTCGGCTGAGTTGGGGTTACGGTTTTGGGAGGTACTCCAACCAAGCAGAGGCGTATGGGTTACGGTGACGCAGACCACATTCCATAGTGATCATGTACTGAGTACTATCACCATTTTTCGCCAGCTCAGTACGCTGCGGGGCACGCAGAACCATCTGAGTCCAGTCAGCAGTGTTGAAGATAAACACAGCATGAACCGGCATGTAGCGGTTATAAACAACTTTAAAGGTCTGGCCAACATGGTCAGTCAGAGTGTTAACCTGCAGAACGATATCTTTACGGTTCTCAAACATACGAACACGAGTAGCACCACCAACAGTAGTTGATCCTGCTTTTGTTTCTACTTTAGATTGCAGACTAGAGAAACGACGTGCCATCGATGGATGAACCATGATTACGTTAGCTTTAGCACCAACAGTGTACAGAGCTTGGGTCAGTTCGAACAGATCATCTTCAAAACGACCATCAATTTCTGCCTCAAAAGCAGCACCAGCAGCGTTGACAGTAGAGGTTACAGTCTTACGAGTAACAACTTGGAAGTCATCAGAAGGTTTCTGACCATCATTGACTTTACCTTTACCGAATTCGTTAGTCAGACCAGAAGTAGAGTCACGACCGATCAGAGCTTTAACACCACCAGTTTTACGAACACCGACAGCATCAGAATCAGCAGTGGTATTACCAGTCTGAGCATTACCGTTATTCAGGAAGACAGCTTCCAGATCACGTTTAATCTCAGCACCAGCTTTTTCCAGCTGATACATCAGTTCACGGCCACGACCATAGTTGGCAGTAGCGTTAGCGGTATCAGAAACTGATACGGTTTTAGCCAGAAGCTGAGTAACGTTCTGGATAGTTGTGGTTGGAGCAAGCTTCGCATAATCTGCGATGAAGCCTTCTGGCTGTGCGTTAGAAGCACTTGCTGGAGCCAGTGAGTCAGTCTGCCAAGAGAACAGAGTCTGATCAATTGATTCTTTACCAGTCATAGATACAAACGGAGTATCTTCTGGTGAAATATTACTAATCCAGTTAGCGAAGGACAGTTTTTTACCGTTCTGGCCATAAGTCTGGAGTGGGGTATCTAATGAAGATGGAGCAGTACCTGGAGCAGCCATATTATATGTCTTCCTATTACAAATTATTTAATTAGATTAGTCTTCAAGGAAAGCAAATGCTTCTTCTTGACTCATCTGACCTTTTGCGTAGCGTTGCGCAGCTAACTCGCGTTTGTCGCTTTCAACGACTGGCTTCGTACCGGGCTTGACAACTTTCTTTGGAGCACCAGGACGTTTAATTTTTGCCATTACTTTTGCTTTACCGGTATCAAACTGGTAAGCTTTATAAAGAACTTTAAAGAAATCAGGTCGATTCTCTTTCAGAACAGCTTCTTCATCGGCGCCATTGTCAATTGCATATTGCAGTAGAGTTTCATACAATGCGTCGTTCCAATTCGGAATTGCCTGTTTAAGAATCTGTACGCATTCGACACTCTTAGCACGAAACGCTTCGTCTTCTTTAGCTTGAGCCTCTGCTCGTAAGCGCGTCTGAGCATCGATGAGTTCTTGTTTACGAGCTTGATAACGTTCTAAGAAACGTTTATTCTCAACATAAGCCTGTGGATCTTCCACTGCAAGCTTATCCCAATCAAACCCTTGATAATCTGAGATTACTCGGTCAGCTTCTAGTTCAGAAAGCTGGAGTACATCTTTCATAGTGGAAACTCTTTCTTCAAACTGAGTAAGAGCTTCTTGGAATTTAGTTTCTCTCTCTGTTAAATCAGTTCCAGCCATGAAACCATTCGACAGTTCTTCGATAGAAAGTTCACGTCCATCTGGAAGAGTGATGATAGTGTCAAAATCTACGTCGTAGGCTTCACCTTCTTCGTATTCAACTTCTTCATCTTCGGTCAGAGCACCTTCTACGGATTCATCTTCATCTTCAGCAACTTCTTCCTCAGTTTCTTCAACTTCTTCGGTTTCTTCTGTTGCTTCTGGATCAATCCAACCGTCTTCATCTTCGAATACTGGATTATCTACATCTAAGAAAGAGAAATCTGGACCGTCTTCCGCCTCAATTTCCGGACTATTATCTACATCCAGTTCATAAGCAGAGTTGGCCTCTTTATCAGCTTTATAGGATTCAAGCTGTGCTTTGGCAGAATCTGCTGCCGTACCTTTCAAATCATCAAGAGAAAGGAAAAATTCTAAATCATCCATTGTTTACCTCAGCGGCATTAATGGCGGCTCGGATTACCTCTTTCAAGTCACCAATAAGTCGATATTTCATATAGCAATCTTCGCGTTTCTTCGTTTCGTGAACATCAGTTCTCATGATTTCACGGATTAAACGTTCTTTTAATGCCTCTAATGCTGCGGATAGAATGCCTGAATTGTCTAACGCTGCTAGAGCAGCTTGTTGTGAAGGAGTCATAAACTCTCCTGTATGTAGTTAGAGAGAAAGTAGCCGTAACTATCAATCTCCCTAACTATATATTATGCACTATTTTGATTTAGTTCCAGAATTTTTTCTCTGAGTAACTTTTGCTTGCTTCAATGTTTCTTGAGCCATCTCATGTTGGTTCTTCATTGTTTGATCTTGGATATGAAGTTTCTGATATCCTTGAGTAGAATCATGAACAATCTTATGAGATTCAAGCTGAGCAGACAGATTAATCTCCAACTCTTGGAGAGTAGCTTTATACTGATTGAGGCTGTGTTGCATCATAGCGATATTATGCTTCATAGTTTCAACAGTAGCTTCATTATCAACCTTACGATTCTCGAGTTGCATATTATCAGCTGCATGTTCCTGTTGGAATTGCAGATCCTGCATCTTCATTTGAGTATCATCAGCTGCTTTCTGCTGTTCGAAGGCAAGACGATGCTTATCATTATCAGCATCAGCAAAGATTTTCTGAGCTTCATTCTGAGTTTTCTGTACCTGAGCCTGAGCCATTTGCAATTGCAGCTGCTGCATAGGATCTGGTTGTGGTTGATACTGCTCCAGAGGCATGATATAGTTGTGTACATCCTGAATTCCCATCAATTGGAAGATTTCAGAAGTCATATATCTATCCTGTTGCAAACCAAACAGCGGCATAATCTGAGGATCAGCCATCATCATTTGTTTCAACATCAGAAGATTCTGAGCACGTTGCTGTTTCTCGCTCGGAGAGATAGCTACGCTAATAACTAACTGATTACGAGGAGGTAATTGACGAGGATGTACCTGAATAATACCTTGCTGCGTCTGAACAGTCAGAGGAAGCTGTGAATTTTCACGGAACAAACGGTAAATAGCTCGCATCAGAGACGACATACCGTTATGAGCAATGTTTCTTGCTACCATACGGATACGGTTCTGTGCTGCATTCATCATCAAACCAACAGTTGCATACGCATTATCATTTTTAAACACGTCTGCATTGATACCCATACCCAGCTTGGTGACACCGGTACGCATTTCTTTAACGTCTTCTGTCATTCCAAGTAAAGCATCAATCCCGTTAGGAAGATTATGGTAAGGCAAAAGGTTAACAGCATCTGGACGCTCCATCTCAACAACACCACCTGGGCGATTATCTAACAAAGAACGTACATCATAAGCCCCAGCAATAGCAGTATATCTACCATAGTTAGCTGTATGGATATTATCAATCATACCACGAATCAGAGCAGTACGGAGATCTTGGATATCTTTAGTAATATCATAAACAGATTCACCGAATATACTTCCCGGAATCGGATAAGGTGTGAAAGTTTCAAACGGAATATCATCAACTTCGTTAATTTCTAAGATACGGTCGCCTGCATCGAAGACCTGATAGAGACGAACAATCCCATCATCACTAAGATCTGAAGTACGTACATATTGTTCATACAACCAAACCTTCTGTTGATGGTCATCATCATCAGTCCCAATGTCTTGATGCCAATCATTACGCCAGTCAGTACGACTCCACGCTACCATTTGCTGTTGGTTAATTTCCTCGGTTGTGTTCCACCATGTGATTTGATCTATTTCATCCTCAGGGAAACCGAGATCTAATAGTTCTTTTTTGGTTTTACGCGTTCTATGAGCGAAGTAAGTCGCATCTTGGATACTGTTAGTGCACCACTGGTCAACAAGAATCTCTTCCAGTGGGACATATTCCACTTTCACTTTCTTGATTTTCAATACATAACTAATGTCTGCGTCAATGAGACCATCATCACGCTCTACACCAACTACTTCAAGCTTCTCAATACCACCATCCTCAAGACCTTGGATGTACGCCTGCAATTCGTCAGGGTTAACGCCCTCAACTTTCTCGGTCATAGCTTTATCTTCTTCTGACCAATAGCGTTTGATGAAAGAGTTACGAGTAACTAAACATTCTTTAAGCGCAGATGAGAGTACATTATACCCATCGTTATCACGTAATAGAATTTGGTTTACAACTTGTGTAGCCAGTTTAGCCGCGTCAGCATCTCTCTCGTCAACGGAAGCAAAACGAACAGCGTCTTCACCAGAAGTAAAGACGTTTAATAGATCTTGAAGAGTGCCGTTTACGGATTCCCACACAGTGCGGTCAACCCAACTAGAACCACCAGCTGTAACAGGAGTAGGAAGATCACCATAGTAATATTCCCACGCTGTACGAGCTTCTGCAGTCATAGCGGCTGTCATGAAATCCATAGCATACCAACGATATCTTTCAAGCTGAGTTCTTAAAGACTGCTTGAGTTCGTCACTAGGTTGTTTAGCCACTCTTCTACTCCTAAATTAATATGAATTATTCCAACGATTGATGTTGGACTGGTAAACATTATTAGTACCATTACCTTTAGGTTTACCACGATGTGTTACAGACATTACAGAATAACGCATTGCATCCATAATATCGTCGTCTTCTTTAACAATCTTACCATCCTTACGGTGATAATCCTGCATCTCTTTGAAAAGCTCATGACAATGGTCAAAAACTTTTAGACGTCCTGAACGCATACGCTCAAGACAATCTTGAATACCAGTCTGTACGTAGTAATTCTTCTTACCATCCTGACGGATTGGGTTGTAGAAGGTTTCATATGCTACGTTAATCTGAGCATCCTTGTAATACTTCATTACTGATTCACCAGAACCACGTTCTGTATTATTGGCATCATGAGGAAGCACTACAGGAATCCACAGTTTGCCGGGTTTGTTGATGTAAGGTGCATGATCATGGGCAGTCTTGCCTTGACCTTTATAAACATCTGTTACATAGATGATATCATTTTGCTGATCATACGCAGTCCACACAACAGCAGTTGGGTGGTCCCAACCAATATCGACAGCAGCAATTTGTTTCCAATGATCTGGAATATTAATCGCTGGGGTTTTAATCCAATTTGGATCTACATCATAAATCAGACCAGAGCCTAACATTGGAATACCACGAGAACGCATGTCAAGTTGCCAATCGGGGATACCTGCTGTCATATCAGCAATATCTTTATCTGAGATATGTCCACCCACACTTTCGTGAGCATCCCACCAAGTGGCATTCTGCCAATACATAGTAGAGTCCTCTACTTCCATGTCCTCTAATTTATCTAAAGCCTCTTGCTCTTCCAATGATTTAGCCTCTTCTGAGTCCTCTTCACCCATGAATCGTTTAACCAGTTTTGTTTTACCATTCTCTGGAGTTGCCGTTAGAGTAACGAGTCCTTTTGTTGTTAGTGTACGTGTTACACACTGTGCAAAAATTTCCATTGAACGATAAGGATCTTCTTCCAATTAAACTTCAAAAGTATTATTCTTACTTTGGTTAATAGTTGCAGGGATTACAGCAAGGTTATACCAAACGTGTAAACCACTCACGAGCTTCCCTTGTAATGGAATTACGTGATCAACATGCCAAGCGAATCCAGTTTCTTGTGTACGTTCATGTGCAAGTTCGTAAATCTCTCGACATACGAATTCATTCCACTCGTCGCCTACTAAAAGTGAAGATGTTTTAATTTTAGCTCTGCGTTTTGCTGTTAAAGCATTCTTAGCTGGGCCAGTATTAAAAGCTTTTACTTTCTCTGGATTTTGTTTGCCCCAATCTTTTCTCATCTGACGCATACATTCTAAACATTGACTTTTGCGATACTGTTTAATTTCGCCATTTGCAAGTTTTCTGTTTCGAATAGCAAATTCAGATTCATCTTTTTCGAGTTTACAAACTGAACAATTCTTCATAAAGCCTCCAAGCTCTTTATCTTGAATCTCATATTACTATGAGGATCGGACTATATCATCATTCTTTCGAATGCTGGGCACTCGTGTCAGGTTTATCGCATGGCTTGCTCACCTGTTAGTCTCTGAACCTTCACACTACTTGTTAGCCTTCGTGTGCTTGGCTGCTGATTGCCCTCATGGGGTTTCCAGCAATTCACCCAGTTGCTTTTAGGGACTTTAACCCATGGTCGCCGGACTCAGAATCACCAATCCAACCATATGTAATCTACGGTAGCACCCATGAGAGCATGTTCGCCCTGTTGAGTAGAACGGAATTCTAAAGTAGACATTCCATCATGCTCACCTCTTTCATTGAAGTGCTTAATCTGACAAAGGATGATCTTGTTACCATCTTTTTCAAGGGTGTTAAAATCAATACAATCTCTCGGGATAGCTCCAGTACCTAAAGCTTCGGCATCCTTGCCGACCGGCGTACCGAACAATTCCTTTTGTAGAACTTTTCTTGTTGAATCGCCTGTAATCCCTACAGCCCAACATAGAATCGGTCTCTTAAATTTATGACCAGTCCACCATTCTGGATATCTTCCAGTCAAATGCCATGCTACTTCCGCAGCCTCTGAATAAGATTTACCTACACGGTTAGCAGCACATAAGAAACGGAAACGATGAAGAGCACTTGCTCCATAAAATTTCTTTTGGAAATCATATGCTTTAAAATATTTAAGTTTATTGTACTTACGCAGCTTTTCTTTTTCTTGCAGAAGAGAGAGAAGAATTTGTTTTTCTTCTTTACTCATCGTCGTCATTGCTTGTTGAATAGCTAAAGTTAAATCCATCTTACTTCTCCACAAATAAAAAAAATGAGAGGCCATTAGCTCTCCATTGGAAAACCAACATACCTCTCATTCCATTATTCTGCCTCTTGAACTTCATCTTCTTCCGATGGAGGTAAGACGTCAACTCCCAAATGCTCAAACAAAAAGTCGCGAATCTTATTGTCGACCATTTCTTCCGATGTATTATCTTCGTCGATTTTAACTTCCACACTGGCCGCTTTCGGGTAGATTAAATCTGCATATTTGCTCGCAGCCTTGAAGCGTAGATCTGGTGGAATGCTTTCGTCTTGATAGATATCGTACAGCACTTCAAACGGTTGCAACTCAGCAGCCGCTGCGTGATCGAGTAACATCTGTGTTAGTACATTGCGTCTACCTTTAGGACGCCCTTTACCGAATCCATTACCTTTCTGGAAACGGCCTGTTGAGGGTGACATACCTCTAGCTTCATATTCGTCCGTCACACCTTCTAATCTGTCTGGGAACATTATATGTCCTCCTATGTAATCTCATATATTATGCAAAAGAAAAATCCGGTGCCGCCCGCTAACGCGGTGCTACCTCGCACTTCGTGCTCGGTTCCGATAGAAGAAAGAACCTACAGTTTCATGCGAGGGTACCGAGCGAAATTCTTTTATCGCTCTATAAAATTTTTCTTACTACATATTCTTAATAAAAATCTGACGTATCACCGAATGGCCAGAAAGGAAGTGGCTTATCACGAAAGCTATCTATATAGCTTGAGTCTATCCAATGGACATTTCCATGCTCATCAACTACACGTTCCCATTTATCTTTCGTATCTTGGAAATGTGACATCGCATCTTCAAACTTTTCTTCTCTATCTTTTACTTCTTGTTCATACCGTTGAGAGTGAAGTTCAAACTCACGCTTAATATCAGCAAGCTCTCTTAATGCGGCCCTAGCTCTAAGTTCCAATGAAGGAGGGATGAATGTTTCAGGGGAGGCTGCCAGACTCATATATTGTTTATGATCTGTTTCAAACTCAAATGAATTAGTCATGCTTACCACCCAATTCTGCAACATTATCAACACCACGTTCTTTCTCAGGTGACATACCATTATCTGATAGATACTGATGCAGACGTTTAAATGCTTCTTCTGCTGCGGTTTCAACTACTTCTTCAATGACCTTTCCGAGCAATAGTTTTACTAGTGACATATAACACCTCATGTATATAAGACTTTTAAACTCATAATTTATAAAATAATTACAAGACTTGTATATAAAGACACCACCCTCTTTTTAGGGGAGAAATAATACCCTTATATATAAGACTTTTAATTTCAAATTTTTCAGTTCGGATGAAGAAGACTTGTATGTCCTTATATACAAGGCTTTTGAATCTGTATTTTGCTATGTGAGGCATAGGACCTTTCGAGAGAGAACGAAAAAGGGGGAAAGGGGAGTCCTCATTTTGAAAATATTTTTGATTGATTATGCAATCCGGGAAGGTCTGACTGAATTAATATGCAATAACTAAATGATTTACTGAATAACTATACATATCCCCATTGATTTATTTAATACCCGTTCTATTTGAGCTTGCGAAAATGAATACCCTATAAAAAATTAGGTCTAATCGTTCGTTCTTTGAACTCCTACGTTCTTACATCATGTGATCTTACATCGGATCATTTATCATTATAATAATTCGCACGCTAATGATATAAATCACGCTAGTTTATACCCGTTATTTTTGTGTAAATTGGTGGAGAAGGTGAAAGGGCGTAGGTGTAAATTTAAATTAGGTTTTAAATTGAATGAATTAAATGATTTGAAATAAATAATATATTATTCATAGGTAAAAGCTATTGATAAGTTAACACCTATTGATAGAAAACGCCAATTGATAAGCCGATAAAGGAAAAGATTAAGCGATTGAATGATAAATAATTTAAATGATGTATATTTTCATGATGTAATTATTTCTTTTCTTTCTTTTCTTGTTCTTTTCTTTCTTTTCTTGTTCTTTTCTTTCTTTTCTTGTTCTTACTTGTTTTCTTTATCGGATCGTTTACGTAGTAAACATAAGTTATCTAATGATTAGCATATTAATAATTTATTTAGATTATGATAATATTCCATGCGATATTATACTACATAATATAATTAGCTTTCTAAGTATTAGAATAGTGAATATAATTACCCTAACTATTAGCTAATGCGAGTTTATAAGAAAGGTTTTTGATTAGATTGAAACAACGTTTTAGAAAGAAGAAAATTAGATTTCATTTAGATAGAAAAATAATTTCCTTTATTGATAATCGTAAATTGTTTAATCAAGTGAATATGAATCAATCATAATTACATGATTATAAATTACAAAATTGTCATTTTTGGTGCCATTTTAAGAAATGATAATTGTAAAGCATTGAATTATAAAGAAATTTAGCTAGTAATTTTGTGATTATAAGTCTTTGAATTGTTGGAACTAAATTCACGTCTATTTATCTATATTACAAAATTGTTAAATATGTTATAAAAATGTTATCAAAATGTTCGATTCGTCGATCTCTTTTAAGATGAGTAACTGTATATGTTTATGATAAAAGCGAAGTAATAGATCGCACAATAACAGTTTTCATTGGTTTAGTTCTTATTGGGTTAATCTTATATTTCCTAACAAATGTTTTCGGTGTGATTTTAGGTCTAATAATTTTCTTTATGATTATTGGTTAAAATGGTTGTATTTAATATTGGTTATGCTATTATAAATATGTAGTTTGAACGGCGGCGATAAAGCCCAAGAAAATAAAATTTTGAGGAGATTAAAAAATGCAAATCCATTCCACTAAAAAAGATATCAAAATCACCGATTTTACTTCTTTGAAAGTGTCCGTTTGTGTAAATCGTTCTGTAAATGAAATTGGAATTATGGCAACGGTAGGGAATGGCAATGTTATTTTGTTATGCGCTGATATGCCTTTAAATCCTGCTATTACGGATTCTAAAAATCATGCAATCGCGTTAACGGCTGCAATGGAATATTTGGTTAATAATTACGGTGATTATTTCGACTTTAAAGAAATGAATATTAGTCAACAATTCGATCACGCAATCTCTTTTGTACATGATTATGATATTCTTTCAGAAGAAGCGCCATTGATTGAAATTACTTTCATGAATAACGCAAATGATAAAGAAATCATTTTACAAACATTCGATTTAAATCACGCTATGTCATCCGTTAACGAGCGTTATAAAGCAATTGTTTCCAGCTTTTACGCGCAAGCAAAAGACTTAGGCGTAGTATATACAAACGTTAAAATCGGTAATGATTTTGTTTTCATGAAATGCGAGTTAATAAAGTAAAATATGGCTTGTTTACCACTTGCCGCACTGATTAAGGATATTATTATGATTAATCGTAATAAATTTGCAAAATTAGATTATGTTGTTACGGCAACAAATAAAAACCCGGCTTATTCATGCGGAAAATATACAACAATTGTTTTTGTTGTAATTATTGTGGCGTTAACTTGTATTAACTTATAAAAAATAGGTGATATCATGGCAAAATATAAACATTCTCCATTAATCGAACGTCGTTTATCTGTTTTCGGATTCAATCCGGTGAATACTACGCAAGGCGACGCATTGATTATTGATTCTTTAATCTCTAAATATGCGGCGGCCAAAAATAAAGAGGCTGGCTTATTATTGATTGAACTTTCCACTATGGCGCAAAAATATAGTGTAGTGCTGAATGCAACGGCGTTAACTAATCTGCGTAATAGTCAGAAAAATAATAAACCTAAACAGGAAAGTAAAAAACAAATTACGCATAGCTTATGCGTCATTAATCCGCCTAAACAGCAAATTAAAAAACCTTCTACAATATATCAGGCGAGGGGCGTTAATATTATTGGTGAACAAAAAGAATCTATATTATGCACTTGTTCAAAGTGCAAACGAATTGCCCGTAATGAGTACGAATTGAGAAAGTATTTTGATACATCGCTGAATGATCGCCGGGTAATGATGATTTGTATTGATTGCGAATGATTAGTTAACTAATAAACCTATGAAATAATTTCATGGGTTTATTTTTAAGCTAATACTTAGCAAACTAATAATATTGCTAACTAATGAATGAATTTAAGCCATTTTGAGACGTTTTAATGCGTAATAAGGTGATTTATCATCCTCGCAATTTAAACGCCGTAGGACGTGATTTAAACCGGTAGATTTTGACGTTTTCACACTTTCTTTATACGTATGTATGCACGCGCGCATAATAATAAAGATGTAAAATAAAATTCCTTATAAATCAGTGAGTTATAAATTATTTTCAAAGTATTTTGTAAGTTACTGATTTATAACGATTTAAAAATTTGCATTAAAAAATCAGTTATCCTATTATTTATCACGTCGGCAGCGACACAAAACACTAAGGAATGAAAATTCCCGGCGCTCTTTAAAAAGTAGGATTCTTTCTCTTTTATCCGGTCATTGCTGAATCAAGCTAGAAAGGATAAAATAGGTTAGTAGGGGATAGGTTGACGGGAAGCCGCAACCATTCGCATAACGCTTAGGCGTAGGGCGCAAAGCCGCCAACTGAAAAGATTAAAAAAATGTTTGACAACGTTTTTAGAATCCTGCATAATAGCGCCATACCCGGAAACATCCGGGCCGCTCTTTAAAAATCTAGCTCACTGAATCTTGTTTAGGCTAATGACAAGCGAAGCCGCATAAATTGAATATGTTTAGTAAATCCCTTTGCACTAGTAGCGCCTAACGAAAAAAGATTTAAAAAATGTTTGACAGCATTTTGTGAGCTGATCTATAATGAGTGTAAGCAAACAGATCCTTTCTGATTTGTTAGAATTACCGCTCTTTAACAAAATAGTTAATTTTCTGGATTCTTGCCGGATACATTTATGCCTTATGACTAGGGCGTATTGTGTAGAAAGTAAGGAACAAAAAGAGCGCAACGGCGACGGGGCGCGTTAATAATGGGATATCAGGTCAAAAACCTAAACGTGAAAGTTTACCCTATCTTTTTGTTTTCTGGATTAATCACCGAAGTAACGGGGCCATGTTGATCTTCTGATTTGTTGCGTAGTCATAGAATAAATCTTATATGTACATGCGATAAGTGAATCATAAAAATGATTTGCTTATATTTCTTGGATAATTCACCGATGAAACGGAATACCAGAAAAAGCGCTGAACCTTGCTTTAACGAGCATCACGCAGCCATAACTATAGAGCGCGTAGTGTCGCCTTTAACAAATCGGATCACCAATGGCCTACATTATCCTACGGGGATAAATGTAAGAGAGTTGTAACCAGTGAGGATTACTCTATAATCTTGATTTTTGGCGGTATCTTTGAAGCGCTAACGATAAATAATCAATAAAGCGCACGGCTTGCTACGCAGTTAAAACAAAGATCGAACATCATAAAAAGATAGGGGATAGTGGAAAGTAGCTGCTATTTGTATCGCGTGCAATTGGTGATAACGTCGATATGCTGTGACTAAACAGCAAGTTAACGCCAGTCGCTGAAAACAGCGCTTTCTTTATAGGTTGTAAGTAACCGGACTGGCAAAGGTTAACGAGATAGAAAACAAGATGTTTTCGAAAAGGCGGATATTATCCGCCGATTCTCTAAGTATTTTTGAATTGAATAAGAATACTTAGACAATCAATAATGATTGGAAGCGTGAAAGCGATTTAAGGCAAGCGGCAAACGTCGCTTACTTACATAACTGTTAAATTAAAGGTGAATATTATGACTATCTCTATCGTTAAAGGTTCCGAAGCAATCGTCGCCCTGATCGGTTCTATCTCCACTAAACAAGCCGACTACCGCGATGGTGTTACTTCGACCGTCCTTTCTGCCGTTGCTCACTCAATCGAGCACAGCGAATGCACTACTGTTGACAAGCTGTTAAATGAAGTGTTCAACGTCGCTTATCGTGATTTGAAGGTAGTCGCAAAATTCATCCAGTCAGTTACGCCAATCATTCTGGAAGAAGTAAAAGATGGGCGCCGTACTCGCTTTGTGGTTAAGGCTTGCCAGTTCGAAAAGAACAATTTTGACCGCGAAGGCAAAACGCAAAAAGAGATCAGCGAATTAAGCGTTAAGGCGCTTAAACGTCACAATGCTCGTGCTGAATTGTTCGCTAACTTCTGTAAACCGGACGGCACTTTGAAAGTGCGTAACATGGAATGGAAAGAAGGCGACGATAAGTCGACTAAAACGGTGGATGTAGCTTATGGCTGTGATATCTTCAAATGGTACGAAGATGTCGAATACATCCGCAAAGAAGTAGAAAACGGGAAAGATGAAAACTCAATCGATCCTTTCGAACTTCTGGCCCGTGACGAATACGAAAACGCTCAAAATCCGATTGTAAACGCAATCAAAGCGCTTTCGAAAGCGGCAGAATCTGAGCGCTCGCCGGAAATTAAAGCTGATTTAGAAACGCTGGAAGCGATTGCAAATCGCATCGCAGAACACGTTAAGGCCCGTGCAAAAGAACGTCAGATTGCTTTTGAGCTGGCGACGTTCGAAAAGCTGGGCGCATCACAAAAAGCGCTTAAAGATTGGCCCGCTAAACGTGACGCAATGGCCGATGACGACGCGATTAAGGCGGCTTTTGAAAATCAGGTTAAAATCTATAAGGCAAAGCGCAATAAAGCCGCTGCCGAAGAGAAAAGCGGCGAAGAGAAGAAAGCCGCTTAACATCGAATGATAAACATAATCAAGCCAGCTTGAAAAAGCTGGCTTTTTTTGTGTCTATTAAACGATGATGGGAATGGATTGAATGAATGTTGAATCTTTGAAAAATTTGGGAATTGTTGCGGAATCTCCAGAATTACAAAATGTTTTAAACGTTCTATTACATCGGCATAAGAAAGGCGATGAAAAAATAACGCCTGATTATGTTAAAAACTATTTACAAATGCGGCGCTCACAGATTGAAGAAAAAAGAGCCGAACGATTAAAAGAGCTTGCCGAAATGGAAGCCTCAAAAATTAAACCACGTCCAGCTAATAGCAGTGATTTAAATAAATCACGTGGCGCCGTTCAGACTCGTTATCGTCGCTCTACTTTAGGCCGTCTTGATCCTACAGCGAAAGCTGATAAAGATTCTCCCCTGAGGGAGAAAGGATCATGTAAAGCAAAGGCCAGCAAAGAGAAGAAATATAATGTTGGCGGTGAATCTACTGGTTGGAATACATCATCACAGGGCGCCGGTAATGTTGTGGGCGCTCGAAGTGTTCGTTTCAATGTAGACTTTGGAGATCGTGAGAGTCGATCTCTAGGTGTACGTAGCTACAAATAATCATTAGCCTAGATCTTTTGGTCTAGGCTTTTTTATTGCCTAAATACTTAGCAGACTCATTATTAGTTTTATCATAATATGTGTTGAAAGAGTATTTAGGCAATCGAAATGCAAATGAGAATGATTATCAACTACTGTGACGTTTTCTGGCTGCGCATTGACGCCTCCGCATGTTTCATTGAAAGCCGCACCTTGTGGACAAAGTATACTGTTCAAGCCCGTTCCCTATCTAATCGCGGGCCTTTTTAGAGTGTATTTGATACTGTCTAGGTAACATTATGTATATTAGTGTGTGGTTGTTAAAAATGATCCTACTTGTTGCAGTGGTTGTCTATCTGTGGCATTTAGCTAAACGTTTAATCAACAAATAAAGAGGTGGCACATGCCGAGACATCTTGTATGGCGTTATTTATTCCTTGTGTTAATTGCGTTTTGGAGTGTCATTGTATGTGCTGTCATTGAATACTTCATTGGATAATAAAATGAAAAAGGCTATTCTGGCATTAGGTTTATTGTTTTCCGCTTTCCATGTATATGCTGTAACTCATTTCATCATAGCTGGTGAAGGTGAGATCATGTTAAGTAAAACTGGTGAGCGTGCTGGTATCTATAACAGCGCTGATAAATCAGCCCTTTACTTCCATGTTGTTCACACTGAAAGAGCAAACAATTGTGATATCTCTATTTTTCAAGGTGATAAAGACCTGAAAGATATGATGACTGTCAGTGTTTGTGACAAACTGAAGCCTATGGTTAAGTTTGGTCGTTATTATGACGGCAACAAACAAGGCGGGTGGTTAGTTGATACATCCCGTTACATGTACTTCTCTGGAGATGAAAAATAATGAATTGGTGGGAGTTGTTTCATTACGATGAAGTATCCGGTAAACTATTCAGCAATGATACTGGAGAAGAAGTCGGAACACTCTCATCAAAAGGCAATACAATTTATCTTCAGTTCTACATTGATAAAGTTTGCTATTTAGTCCATCGTGTTGTTTGGGAAATGCACAACGGTGCAATCCCTTCCGGAATGGTTATTGATCACGATGATCGTAATGGTTTGAATAATAGATTAGAAAATCTTAATCTTAAAACAATTCAAAGTAATGCCAAAAATAGCAGACTTTCTAAACGAAATACTACCG
>OGVK01000022.1_pt1 | contig 18604 bp, 9 predicted proteins | sample 1575721 | NCBI WGS metagenome assembly OGVK01 (sample SAMN07581521, study PRJEB24739) | freshwater metagenome | place: Singapore | collected 2015-01 | reverse complement strand
GTTTCCCAGTCACGATAGTGGTGCCTATTGAAGGTACTGACTACAATTCTACAGAAGTAGGTTCTTCTGATGCTAATTCAACAGCACGTGGTGCTGGTGGTTATGACTATGGTAACCTTGTGCAGGATATTAACCCTGATGATATAGAGAACATTTCTGTATTGAAAGGTGCAGCCGCATCTGCTCTATATGGTTCTCGTGCATCAAATGGTGTCATAATGATTACCACAAAGCGTGGACAAAAAGATCAAGGACTCGGCGTTGAGTACAGCTCAACTGTAGGCTTTGAGACAGTAACAAAGCTGCCAAAACTTCAAAGTGAGTATGGTGGTGGTTATGGATACGCCGGTGATTACGGTTATGGCAGTGAGGGTGATGACTTTAAGACACAAACTGTAAATGGAGTTGCATATACAATACCAGATTATGGTATGGATGAAAGTTGGGGTCCTAAACTTGACGGACGTCAGGTTGTTTCTTGGGCTGACTTGCAGAAGTGGGAAGCTGGTGGTAAGGTAGGAAATCCTACAACATCATCATGGAGTCCTGCTACTTCTGATTATCGTGATTTCTTTAAAACAGGAGTCTCGTATACAAACAATGTAGCAATTTCTAAGGCTTATGATAACAGTGCATTCCGTATTTCATATACAAATACAGCAATGACAGGTTACCTTCCAAACAGTTCGCAATATAAGAATACTGTAAGTGTTAATGGTAACATCATGAGCAAGGATAAGAAGCTGAATGTGTTCACAAGTGTAAACTTCTTCAATAGCCGCACAAAAGGTCGTCAAGACACAGGTTATGGTGATAACAATATCATGGTGAAGTTCACTCAGTGGGGACAGCGCCAGCTCAATATGGACGAACTTAAAGCTTTGTATCTCAAAGATGATGGAACACAAGGCTCTTGGAATAGAGGTGACTTTGATGATCCTACAATCCAATATCATAATAATGTTTATTGGAGCCGTTATATGAATTATGAAAACGATTCACGTAATCGTATTTATGGTAATGTTGGCGTCAACTATCAGATACTTCCACAGTTGAAAGCACAGTATAAAGTGAATCTTGATTTTTATGCAGATAAGCAATATGAGCGCAACGCTGTTTATTCTCAAGAACTCTCAGGATATAAGGAAAGTTCACGTCAACAATATGAGATAAATCATGAGTTCATGTTGATGTATAATCAGGCATTTGGTGATTATTCTGTTACGGCTAATCTTGGCGCAAATATTATGCAGCGTCATTATGAACTAATCTATGGTCAGACTAAGGGTGGACTTGCAATACCTCTTTTCTATAATCTTGCAAACTCTATAACAACTCCACAAGCATATAACTACAAAACGGAAAAAGGAATTAATTCTTTGTTTGGTGATGTTACGCTAGGATGGAAGAGTATGCTATACTTGGAGGCTACATTGCGTGGAGATAAGTCTTCTACATTGCCAAAGAATAATAATACTTATGTGTATCCTTCTGTTACAGCTAGTTGGTTGTTCTCTGAACTTTTGAAAGATAAAGCACCTTGGTTGTCTTATGGCAAGTTGCGTGCTGGCTATGCTCGTGTTGGTAATGATACAGATCCTTATCAAGTGATGCAGACTTATACACAATATACTAATATAGACAGTTCTACACCTGGATATCGTCTTGCAAATACTTTGTCAAACTCAAACTTGAAGCCTGAGTCTACAAAGTCTTGGGAGTTTGGACTTGAGACATCATTCTTTAATAACCGTGTAGGATTTGACTTGACATATTATACCACTACTACAAGCAATGAAATATTACCATTGTCTGTTTCTGGTTCAACGGGTTACATCTATAAAATGATTAACTCTGGAACAATAGAGAACAAAGGTGTTGAATTTGCTTTTCATGCAACTCCTGTAAAGACACGTAAATTTGAATGGACAACTAATATTACATTGGCTTCAAACAAAAATACAGTTAAGTCGCTTGCAGATGGCGTAGACTATTATCGTATTTCCAATGCTCCCTTCAAGGTAGAGATTGGTGCAGTTGTTGGCAAACCTTATGGTGTAATCATGGGTACCAACTATGTATATGATAAAAATGGTAACAAGTGTGTTGATTCAAAAGGATTATACATGTCAACAAGTGGTAATGAGGATATAGGTCATATTTATCCTGATTTCACAGGTGGTTGGTCTAACTCTTTTAAGTGGGGAAATTTTGACGCAAGTTTCCAGTTTGACTTTTCAAAGGGTGGTCATTTCTTCTCAACAACTCAGATGTGGGGATACTATTGTGGTATGTTTGCAGAAACAGCTGCAAACGGTGTACGTGAAAAAGGTATAATCTCTGATGGCGTTGTTTATGGAACAGGTGAAAAGAATACAGTAAGAGTAAGTGCTCGCGATTATTATGAAAACTATTATAATGGTCCTGCTGCACAGAACATTTTGAGATCTGATTATATCAAACTCCGTGAGGTAACTGTAGGTTATACATTTAAATTAAATCCAGTTTGGTTTATTAAGTCTCTTCGCCTTTCTGCTTACGGACGTAATCTTGGTGTATGGGGACCTGACTGTAAGAACTTTGACCCAGAAATGATCGTTACAAGTTCTGGTAATATACTGGGTATCGAAGGTGGAGCAACTCCTATGGTTGCCAACTATGGTCTTACTGTAAATCTCAAATTCTAAAATAAGGGAGGATATACAATATGAATAATTTTCTAAAATATATATTTTTAGGTTCATTGTGCCTTACCGCTGCATCATGCAGTGATTTGGATCAAATGAATGTAAGTCCGAATAGTACGTCTGAAGTTCCATCAAATATGTTGATGGAAGGTGCTGAGAAATGGACAATGGATAACATTTATGATACATGGTTTAGTGGCCGTCAGTGTCTTCCATATTCACAGCAGTGGTCACAGCGCAACTATACAGAAGAGGACAGATATCAGGTTCGTGAGTCAACAAACAATAGTTATTTCAACTACCTTTATATGGGAATGGCTAACTTTGATAAGGTTGTTAAGCTGAATTCTGATAATGCTACAAAGGTTAAGAATGCAACTTATGGTGCAAATGAAAATCAGATTGCTGCAGCTATGATTATGAAAGTTTGGCTGATGGATGTAATCACCGATACATGGGGAAATGTTCCATATTCTGATATTTCAAAATTAGAAAGTGACAACCTCTTGTATTGTAAGTATGACGATCAGAAAGATATCTATGCCGGTATGATAAAAGATCTTACTACAGCTGTTAATATGATCGATGTTTCACAAACTGCATTCACTTCTGGTGATATAATATTTGGCGGTGATGCAAGCAAGTGGAAGAAGTTTGGTAATTCTTTGAAGTGTCGCCTTGCAATCCATCTTTCTAAAGTTGATCCTAATTGGAAGTCATATATTGCTGATGCTTTGAAGAGTGGAGTAATGGAAAGTAATGATGATGCAGCTAAGTTTACTTATGTTGCTTCTGGTTCTGATTATTGCCAGTTCTATAAAGGCTTCTTTACTGATGGTCGTAATGACTTTACAATAGCACGCCCTTTGGTAGATATCATGAAGGGACAGCGTGATACATTGAATAACAAGCAACATCCTTGGGAGGGAACTTTAGATCCACGTCTAAGTGTTTACACTACTCCAAATGCAGCTGGCGTATATCAGGGTATTCCTTATGCTGCACCAACAGGAACACAGGATAAATTTCGTGATAGTTCTCCAAACTGGTATAGCACCAAGCCTATGGTCGTTCAAAAGACTTATGCAGTTCCTTTGATGACTTATGCAGAGTTGAAATTCATCCTTTGTGAGTATAATGGTTATGATGTTGCTGATTATAAAGATGGTATTAAAGCCTCACTTCAATATTGGTATGATTTAGCTGGTATGTCTATTTCAAATACGACAATTGATGCATATGTAAATGCCGTTTCTGGAAATGTTAACGCAGAGGCCTGTGCTCTTCAGAAATATATCGACCTTTATACCAATGGTACTGAAGCTTGGACTGAAATTCGTCGTACAGGTTACCCTGAACAGTTGATTCGCCCAGGTGAAATTACATGTATCTATAATGGTTCTAATGTCGCATTTACTCCTTTGAGTGAAACTAAAGGTGATATAATTGAACGTGTTAAATATCCTACTAATGAAAGTACACTTAATGGTGAAAATTGGAAAGCAGCAGTAGCTAAACTTACTGATGGAACAAACAATTATTACAGTAAAATGTATTGGGATGTACGCGCATCTAAGTATAATCATCCAGCTAATAAATAATCTGTAGATAAGATGATTGGTCGCGAGACCAGTCTTATCTCTCTCTGATCTTGGGGCTGACTTTTTAGTCAGCCCCTTTTGTTGTTCAGAAAATTGTGTTATCTTTGCATCACGTTTATTACAATCAGAAGAGGATATAATATTTTGGTGACGATGTTCTGATTCATATTTATTAAAGGATAAAAGGTAAAAAGATGAAAAAAGTATTATTTGTATTGATGCTGTTTGCTTCTCTATTCGCAAATGCTCAAGCTAAGGACGTTATAGGGGAACATTGGGTTGGTACTTGGGCTACGGCACAACAACCTGTTGTAAAGACTTTTATGCCTTACAATAATAACATGTCAAACCGTTCAGTCAGACAAATTGTAAAGGTGTCGATTGGAGGGAAACTAATTAGGCTGCAAATTAGCAATGAACTTTCTTCAGAGCCCTTAGTGATTCGTTCTGTATATATAGCTCATGCTGGTGATTCTTCTGCTGTTGATGCAAAAACAGCAAAATATTTGAAGTTTGGTAATAAGTATAATATTACAATTCCAGCGGGCAAAACAAAATTCAGTGATGCGTTAGTTTATGATTTAAAGCCTTTGGAACGATTAGCGATAACAATAAATTATACTTCTGCACCAGCAAATCCTACGGTGCACATGGGCTCTAGAACAACAAGCTATATTATGCGTGGAGTGACGAATGCAAATAGTAACTTCTCAAATGCATTCCGTGAAAATCATTGGTTTAATATTGCAGCAATAGATGTCTTCGACGTTACAGGGAAGAGTATAGCTATAATCGGTAATTCTATTACAGATGGTAAAAATAGTACAGATAATGCTCAAAATCGTTGGCCTGATATAATGTCAGAGACATTACACTATAAACATCATATAACTAATATAGGCGTATTAAATCTTGGTATAGGTAATAATAGAGTCGTTGTTCCTGGAGGATTCGGGGCTTTAGCAAAATATCGTTTTGACCATGATATTTTAGAACAACGTGGATTAAACTCAGTCGTAATCTTTGAGGGCGTAAATGATATTGGTGCTGCTACAAAGGGAAACAGCGAGGCTGTTGCAATGCAACTTATTGAGTCTTATGACGCAATGATTAAGAAAGCAAAGGAAAGAAAACTTAAAGTATATCTTGGTACTATAACTCCGTTTAAGGGTGCTGGGTATTATTCAATTTTTCATGATGCAGCTCGCGAAACAGTTAACCAATGGATTAGATCGCAAAAAGAGAAAGTAGATGGTATTTTAGACTTTGACGAACTTCTTCGTGATCCAGAAGATCATAGTCGAATGCAAAAGAATTTGCAAAGTGATTGGCTGCATCCTAATATTGAAGGGTATAGGCTGATGGGTGAATATGCTGCCAATATTATAAAATGATGAATTCTTTATGTATAGCATAATAACTAATAATTGTAATATTAGCTATTATGCTATTATAAATGTCATTGTCTCAATTTACTGCTAACAGATATTGGCATAAAGCTGACGTCAGTAAAATCATATTTTATTGGTTGCTTTGAGAACGTCTGAAAATATTTCAAAGTATAGTTGCGCCATTCCTTAGCATTGTCCAGTTGTACATGTAACAATATATTGACTTTTGACCAACGTTCTGCGTCTACATAAGGTTTAGCATCTTGCCATATCTTCTGAAATGATACAACCTGTTCTATGCCCCTATAATAGAGTGCGCAAAGTTCATCCCATAAGGTATCACCATTACTTAATTTGTAGTCCCATGGAACATGATGAAACCATAATAAATACTCGTCAGGACATGTTTTGAGATTGTCAAACATGCTACGGTATGGCTCTCTGTATTGAGATACAGCATCTGTTCCTTTTGAAGATCTGTCAAATCCAATACCGTCTTTCCCAGCCTTGTGATAATATACCGGACACCATTCTATAGGATAGTCTGCTTTATATCCATCTGGTTGTGGTCCATAATGATGATCGAATGCAAATATATGGTGTAGACCTAATGGCATCATGTAGTCTACACAAGCTTCTCTACTTGTTAGCATCATATCAGCTATTGGATATTCGTTTATATTCTGTCCAAAAGTTTGTTGTATCCATTCATGAGCGATTAAATCGGCAGAAAGATAAGGATTCCATGCCAATCTGCCAAAGGCATACCAGTTGGCTTGTGAAAATGGATGTCCGCACCAATTAGTGTCATCACCAATATTACTAACGCCTGCGATTCCAACAAGAGTATCGGGTGAGACATAACTGAAAAATTCTTTCCACATCGTTGCAAGATATACAAGATGTTTGCTTTGCCCAGTATATTCTTGTGTAATCTGAAATTCAGCCATTTGATGAGTATGCTTCATATTATCAAAGATTGGAGCATAGGGCTCACGTGGCTGGAAATCAAGAGGACCATTTTTACTCTGAAGTATTACATTATCACGGAATTTTCCGTCTAAATCTTTGAATTCATTCACTGCTTGTTTTACTCGATCTTCACCTTTATGCTTTGCACCATATACAAAACTACGCCACATAACTATACCGCCATGAGGAGCTAGGGCATCGGCAAGCATATTAGCACCATCGGCATGAGTACGTCCGTAATCAAAAGGTCCTGGCTGTCCTTCAGAATTTGCTTTTACAAGGAATCCACCAAAGTCTGGGATTAAAGAATAAATTTCATTAACCTTACTTGTCCACCATTTTTTGACGGTTTTATCGAGCGGATCTGCAGTGTTAGTGTATCCTAATGCTTTTGGAGAACCGAAATTGACAGATAAATAAACTTTAATCCCATATGGTCTTATTATATCGGCAATGGTTTTTATGCTGTCAAGATATTCTTTTGTGAGAATTTTCGGAGAAGCGTTCACATTGTTCAATACAGAGCCATTTATACCAATAGAGGCATTTGCACGTGCGTATTCAACGAGACGTTTTTCCCAACTATATCCTTTCAATCTTGAAGAAAAGAATATGCTATTTCCTGCATAACCGCGTTCAATACTTCCGTCTAGATTATCCCAATGATTAAGAATTCTTCGTGAATATTTAGGCGCAGAGTATCCTCCAAGATTACTATTTGTAGTAAGTTGTTGTCCCCTCAAAGCTTCATAAACACCATATAGGAGTCCTATTTCTGAATGTGAGCATATGGAATCACCATCATAGATAAATCCGTCATCGTTTTTTAGCTTTTTGTCTATAACGAGTTTTATGTCTTTGCCATTCCAAAATTTCTTTAATTCATCAATGGCAATTCCAATTGTTTTGCCACCTTCTGGGGCAATTACATGAGCTTTGTTCAGTGTCTCATATCTTAACCATAAGTTATGTCCGTCTTCAGCATTTGATGTGAAGCAAACAGCAAAAAAAATAAATAACAGTATTGTTTTCTTCATTTTGCAAAATTAATCAATATTTCTATAATACGCTTTATTTATAATATCTTATTCTTTATGTTTAGTCTCATAATATTCTGATGGAGCTACGCCAAAGTGCTTTTTAAACACTGTTGAGAAGTGCGTCTGGTTGTTGAATCCAACAGCATATGCTACCTGAGATATATTAATTTCTCCTTTCATGATAAGATGCGCAGCTTGCTCTAATCGTAGATTTCTTATGAATTCACCGGTACTTACTCCTGTAATTTCCTTTAGTTTGCGATGTAGTTGAGCTCTGCTCATTCCAACATTCTCAACAAGTTTTTCAACGTTGAAGTCCGGATCGCTGATATTTTCATTGATACATTTCATGACCTTATCCATCAGTAACGCATTGTTACCTTTAACTTCAATATTCTCTATTTTATCTTCTTGTTCTAATGCTCCAGAGAATTTGCCTTTTAGTCTTCTTACGTTATCTACAAGGTTATCGATTAAAATATGGAGCTCTTCCATGCTGAAAGGCTTTGCTAGAAAAGCGTCGGCGCCTCTCTTTAATCCTTCTAAGCGATTTTCTATGTCGCTCTTTGATGTAAGCAAGATTACAGGAATATCGCTAACTTTTGAGTTGCCTTTTATCTTTTTAAGCATAGTTATTCCATCCATTTCAGGCATCATAACATCGCTGATAACTAAATTAAAGTCAGAAGAGAGTAGTTTGCTGAGTCCTTCTCTTCCATTTGCTGCATAATCAAACTTATACCAACTCCCGAGTTCATTCATAACATACGATGCTATTTCATGATCGTCATCAACAATAAGAATCTTAAAATCCTTGTTGGCATTTTTCTTATGTCCCTGTGATGCGATTTCTTCAGAATCATCTTTGTTGTCGGTTGTTATTTCTTCTGGTTTAAGATGAGCATTTCCTAGAGGTATGTTTATTTCCATACATGTACCCTTCTGTCCGTCACCTCTATTATATGCCTTAATATTTCCTCCGTGCATATTTACCAACGCTTTACATAAGTTAAGTCCAATGCCTGTTCCTGGAATATGAAATCCTGTAGTATTTGTTCCTTGATAGAAGCGATCAAATAGTTTTTCTGCGTCTTCGTTTTTAATTCCTATTCCAGAATCTGTAACTTTAAGCGTTGCGTTCGCGCTATCACAGCTTAAATATACATTTATAGTCCCGTTGTCGAAAGTATATTTCATCGCATTTGACATAAGATTGTTTATAATCTTGTCAAAGTTAATGCGATCAATCCATACATTTATTTTCTTCTCAGAAGATTCCAGTGTAATCGTTATATTTCTTTCTTTTGCATTATATGCATATAATGCGATGATACCACGTGTAAATTCCACGAGATTGGTTTCAGTGCAGTGTAACTGCATTTGTTTCTTGTCTATTTTTCGCTCGTCAAGAATTTGGTTTACCAACAGTAAAAGCCTTTGAGCGTTGCGGTCAATGATATTTATTTCTGCTAAACTGTCGATATCAGTTATTTTGTGCTTCAGTTTCTCCAATGGACTCATTATCAATGTTAACGGTGAACGTATGTCATGAGTAGCATTAATGAGAAATCTCATTTTCTGCTCTTCAAAATCAGCAACTCTGCGTCTTTCATAATATCTGAAAATGAAATAAACAAGTATACTTATCAGTGCTGCATAGATAAGATACGCCCACGATGTTGCATACCATGGTGACTCAATCGTAATGTTTATTATTCTTGTATCTTTTGAAACAATACCGTTGCAACATGCTCTTACTTCAATTTGATAGTTTCCAGGATTGAGTTTGTTAAATGGGATAGAGTTTATTCCTTCATCAGTAGAATTCCATTCACCTCTGTTTATTCGGTATTGGTAGCTAATATCTTCTGCGTTTTTATAGTTTAATAATGAGAATTCAAGGGTAAAACTGTTTTCGGAGTATGGAATCTCATATTCACTCTTGGTGCAATCAATGTGTTTGCCGTAGATAATAAAATTCGTGAGGTGAACGTTGCCCATCTCTGTAATGTCATTAACAACGTTATATGGATAAAAAGTAGTGATTCCATCGGTATTTCCGAAGCCAATACGCCCGTCTGCAGAGTGTAATACCGCACCAAGCATATATTCATGAGAGCTTAGTCCGTTACCATTAATATGTGCGATGAATTTTTCTGCATGATGATCGTATTCCCATATACCCATCGTTGTGCTAACCCATATATTGTTATGTGAGTCTCTTACAATGCCACATATTTGTTTGTTTCTAAGTACATATGAATTTGGAAAAGGTGCTAATTTCTTTAAACCGCGATAATATATGTATAGTCCCTTATCTGTTCCGATTATCATATTTCCCCATTCGTCTTCACATAAATAGTTAGCTTGAAAATTACGTAATAGGCAAGTCCAACCATAATTGTCAAAGGTATATGATTGGGTGTTAAGGCATGCAACTCCATTAGAAGTTCCAATCCATAAAAGTCCCTGACGATCAAAACTCAATGATCTTATCCAGTCATTGCATAACATTCCATGTGGAGATGTCATACTCATATCAAGCACCTTTACTTTATGTGTCTTACTATCATAAATATATAGTCCCTTACTGTAGACGGATATGTATAATTTGCCCATTCCATCGTCGGTAATACAATATATTCCGGCGCTTGCAAACTTCATTTCCTGTTTGTAATTTCCATTTTCAGGATTATAGCTATATAGTGCGTTTCCTGTGCCAACCCAGTATCGTCCCCATTTATCTTGATAAATAATACTAGTGCCAGCAGGCGACTTTGGATGACTGACTATTTTTCCAGCGTTATTAAACTTGTATACTCCGCTGTTTTGAACTGTGCACAAAATACTTCCTTGGCTTCCTTGAGCAAGTGATGAAACACTACTGCCAATAGAATAGTTCTGATCAGAGAAACTCCAACTGTTGAAAGCCATTTTCTGGTTGTTAAGAAGAAACAATCCTTTTTTGTAACAGCCAATCCATATATTTTGGTTTTTATCTTCGTATATATCGTTAACCCATGAGGTACTAAGATCAAATTTACTGCTGTTGCTATTCTCAAAAGCTTTAAAGGTTTTGCTACCGGCTGGAGCCATTAGTACTCCGCATTCTGATGTACCTATATATAAATTGCCGTTTTTATCGTATTTTGAACAGTTGATTGTGATATTTCCCTTGTATGGTCCGAAATTATATCCTGCATCAGTTATCTTGCCAGTTGTATAGTCATAGTTCACAATTCCGAACATGCATACTATCATCATTGAGTTTTTCCAATCTTGATAAAAATTAACTGGTGCACCACATGGAGAATCATAATACGTAATTTTCACCTTATTTTTATATTTGCTGAACCGAGTAAATCTGTTTAAATGGCTTCCTTGCCAGAGATACCCGTGACTATCTTCAAATATGTGCGTGTAAAACATGTTGGAATCTCTTGTTGAATATTGCTTCTCATATTTTATTTTGTCTGTACATCTTTTAATAGAGTATAGTCCAAATCCCGCTGTTCCCATAAGAATATCTCCATTTCTACTTTCTATGATGTCGTATATTCTCGGTTTCCTACCATCAGGAAAATGATATTGAATAAAGTTATCATTAGTTGCATTATAACGCATAAGTCCTTTTGCACAGCCAATCCACAATCTACCTTCTTTATCTACAAGAAAAGAAGATATAATATTATCTGCAATTGAAGTTGTATCTTTATTGTTATGTAAATAGTTTGTGAACTTGTAGCCGTCAAATTTGCTTAGTCCATATTCCGTGCCAATCCACATAAAGCCGTATTTGTCTTGCGTGACACAATTTATCAGACTACTTGACAACTTGTCTGATGTGTATAGTCTGCTGCTGTCTGCCATAACTATTATCGTTATCAACAGGCCCAAAAATGTCATGATGTAGTGTATGCGTTTCATGTATTTAAATTGTTAGTGTTATGTTGCAAATTTAGTGAAAACCAGTTAAAATTGGAAATGTTTCATTATTAAATTGTCTTTATTTTGTAAAAATGATACAAATCAAAATGTTCTCGTTACATTAAACGACTTTGTTTATTAATGTATTTATTAATTTTGCAAAAATAAAAGTTATAATGGCATGAAAAAAATATTTGGTTTAATATTATTGATGTTTTTCCTTGTGAATATCGAAAATTCTAGTGCACAAGAAAACAGATGGACTGGTTCTTGGGCTACAGCACCTGAGTTCACAGGGAAAGGAGATATGCCGGCAAGCAGTCTTTCTAATCGCTCTGTTAGAAATATTGTACACATATCTTTTGCAGGTTCGCCGATGAGATTGAAATTATCTAATGAATTCAGTTCGCAACCTGTTGAAATAAATGCTGTTTATATTGCTGATGCTTTAGGAGATAGTTGGCAGACCAATGTTAAAACTTCACGTTGCCTAAACTTTGATGGAAAGAAGAAAGTTACGATTCCTGCTGGAAAAACAGTATGGTCTGATCCTTTAAAATACAATTTAAAGTCTGGACAGCGTTTAGCAATAACCGTTTGCTATGGCGCTGAAACACCGATAAATGCGACTTCGCATCGTGGTTCGCGCACAACATCTTATATTATAGATGGTACGGCTAAAGCAAAGTCTAGCTTTGATAATTCAGAAAAAGTTGAACATTGGTATAATATTTCTGCAATTGATGTCATGTCATCAAATATTCCTGTTGTTGCTGTATTGGGTAATTCTATTACCGATGGTCGTGGAACGACAACAAATAAGCAGAATAGATGGACTGATTTTATGTCTGATGCCTTAAATAAAGAAAATCAATATGGTGTTTTGAATCTTGGTATCGGTGGAAATTGTGTATTGCGCGGCGGAATAAGTCAACCTGCTTTACAGCGATTTGATCGCGATATTCTGTCGCAGAATGGTGTTACCAAACTTATTATTTTTGAGGGAACGAATGATATTGGTTGCAGTAAAGGAAACAGTGAACAGATAGCTAATGAACTTATCGAGGCTTATCAGACGCTTGCTGCTAAAGCAAAGGCAAAAGGGATAAAAGTATATGGTGCTACTATCACACCGTTTAAGGGAAATGGATGGTATAGCATTTTCCATGAAGCAGCAAGACAAACAGTTAATGAATGGATAAGAAATAGTAAATGCTTCGATGGAATCGTTGATTTTGATGCGTTGGTACGTGATCCGTCAGATGTAGAAAAGCTGCGTTCTGAGTATTCTTCAGACTGGTTGCATCTCAATCCTACTGGATATGAGGTGATGGGACGTTATGCAGCCAATATAATAAAGGAGAAATAAAAAATAAATATAATAATGGATACAAATTTGACAAAGCAGGAATCGAAAGGATTTTATAAATTAAGCTGGTTACAGCGTATCGGTTTTGGTTCCGGAGATTTGGCTCAGAATCTTATTTACCAGACTATTGGTATGTATTTATTGCTGTTCTATACCAATGTCTTTGGAATAGATCCAGCAACTGTTGCGGTAATGTTCTTGATAGTAAGGCTTGTAGATGTTCTTTGGGACCCTTTGGTTGGAACATTTGTTGATAAACATAGTCCTAAATTAGGTAAATATCGTTCTTATCTTGTTTTAGGAGGAATACCACTCTCTGGTTTTGCCATCTTATGTTTCTGGAATGGTTTTTCTGGTTCATTGCTATATGCATATATAACATATGTAGGAATGTCAATGTGCTATACATTGGTTAATGTGCCTTATGGTGCACTCAATGCAAGTCTCACTCGTGATACTGACGAGATAACAATACTTACTTCTGTAAGAATGTTTATGGCAAATCTTGGTGGATTAGCTGTGTCTCTAGGTATTCCAATTATTGTGGCTATACTATCTCCAGATGGACTTACTAATACGAAGCAAGATGGTAGTGCATGGTTTATTACCATGGCCATTTATGCATTAATAGGTATGGTACTCCTCGTTTTCTGTTTTACTCAGTCTCGAGAACGAGTAGTAATGGATAAAAAAGAAACGGCAAGCGTGAAGGTTAGTGATCTTTGGGTTGAGTTTGTGCGTAATCGTCCATTAAGAATTTTAGCATTTTTCTATATCACAGCATTTGCGATGATGGCTATTGGTAACTCTGCCGGCAGTTATTATATGATATACAATGTTCAAGGCACACCTACAGAGATGGCTATTTTTATGGGATTGGGCTCAGCTCCAGCATTTATTTTTATGCCGTTGGTTCCAGCAATAAAGAGGGCTATTGGAAAAAGACAGATGTTTTATGTCTTCTTGTGTATCGCAATATTCGGTATGGCAATATTGTATGTCGTATCTGTTATTCCTGCTTTACGTAGTCAAATGTGGATTGTATATGTAGCACAGTTTATTAAGTCTACTGGTGTTATTGTTGCAACAGGTTATATGTGGGCTCTAGTTCCTGAGGTTATCTCTTATGGCGAGTATACTACTGGCCGTCGCATCAGTGGAATCGTGAATGCACTTACAGGAATTTTCTATAAGGCAGGTATGGCTCTTGGTGGAGTTGTTCCAGGACTTATTTTGAGCTTCGTAGGCTTTGATAAGTCAAATGCTGCTTGTCAGAGTTCTTTTGCACAGCAGGGAATATTGTGGCTTGTATGTGTTATACCAGCGGTTCTTTTGCTGCTTGCTATTTTTATAATCTCAAAATATGAACTTACTGATGAGGTTATAGACAAGATTAATATTGAAATTGAAAAACGAAATAACAAAGACTAAACATTATGAACAAGATTATTCTGGGAGTAGCATGTCTTGCCTTAACAGTTAATGTTTCGGCACAGACCATGAGGGAGACAATAGGAAAGCATTTCCTAATTGGTGCTGCTGTTAGCACTAGAAACATTTATAGCCAAGACCCAAAGGTTAAGAGTGCTATAGTTAATAACTTTAATGCCATAGTTCCTGAAAATTGCATGAAGGGTGAAGCGATTCATCCAGAAGAAAACCGCTATTCATGGGATGATGCCGATGCTACTGTGAAGTATGCAGAGGACAATCATATGACTGTTACTGGTCATTGCCTTGTTTGGCATTCACAAGCTCCAAGATGGATGTTTAAGGATAGTGAAGGTAAAACTGTAACTCGTGAAGTCTTGATTGATAGACTTTATCATCACATTACCAATGTTGTTGGCCGTTATAAGGGTCGCATAAAGGGATGGGATGTTGTTAACGAGGCTTTTGAGGATGATGGTAGTTATCGCAAGACTCAATATTATAATATAATAGGTCCTGAGTATTTTGAGTTGGCGTTTAAGTTTGCTCATGAGGCTGATCCAAATGCAGAGCTTTACTATAATGATTATTCTATGTCAAAGCCAGCTAAGCGTGATGCTGTTTGTAGACTCGTACGCGACTTAAAGGCTAAAGGTTGCCGCATTGATGCTGTCGGAATGCAGAGTCATAACGGAACTGATTATCCAAATCTAAATGATTATGAGGCTTCAATAGATTCATTTGCTGCTTGTGGAGTGAAGGTGATGATGACAGAACTTGACATCAATATGCTTCCTAGTCCACAACATTTCGGCGGTGCTGATATCAGCCAGAGATTTAAATACGATAAGACTCTTAACCCTTACGTTAATGGATTGACTAAGAGTGCTCAAAAACTTTTCAATGAGCGTTATCTCGCATTTTTCAAGATTTACGCTAAGCATAAAGATCAGATAAGCCGCGTTACTCTATGGGGAGTTAGCGATGCTGATAGCTGGCTCAATGGTTGGCCTGTTCCAGGACGCACAAACTATAGTCTACTTATAGACAGACAATATAATGTGAAGCCTGTAGTAAAAGACATCATAAAACTATTTAAATAATGAAATCAAGATATTTATTTCCTAAGGATTATATGGCAGATCCTTCTGCCAATGTTTTCAATGGTCGTTTATATATCTATCCGTCTCACGACTGGGACAGTGGAGAAAGCTTTGATGATGACGGCGGACACTTTCAGATGCAGGATTATCATGTGCTATCTCTAGGTGATGACCCGATGACGGCCCCTGTTACTGATCATGGTGTTATACTTGATGTAAAAGACGTGCCTTGGGCAGAGAAGCAAATGTGGGATAATGATGTTGTCGAGAAGAATGGCAAGTATTATCTTATATTTTCAGCTAAGGACTATAATGGAGTTTTTCATCTTGGTGTTGCTGTTTCAGATACCCCCGAAGGCCCATTTATACCTAAAGCTGATCCTATACGTAAATCATATAGTATAGATCCTTGTGTCTTCAAAGATGATGACGGTAGTGTGTATTGTTATTTTGGTGGTATATGGGGCGGACAGCTTCAGTGGTACAAGGATAACAAGGCTTTGAAGTGTGAATATCTTCCTGAGGGTAAAGAAAATCCATTGCCAAGCCGTGTTGCAAAGATGACTGACGATGTATTGCAGTTTGCTGAGGATTCAAAACCAGTGCTTGTTGTTGATGAAAATGGTAAGCCGCTTACAGCCGATGATCCTCATCGTTTCTTTGAGGCTAGTTGGATGCATAAGTATAACGGAAAGTATTATTTCAGCTACAGTACTGGTGATACTCATTATCTATGCTATGCTGTAGGAGATAATCCTTATGGTCCATTTACATACAAGGGTGTGATACTCGAACCTGTTGTTGGTTGGACAACTCATCATAGTATAGCAGAATTCAAAGGTCAGTGGTATCTATTCCATCACGACTGTGTTCCAAGTAAGGATACTACATGGTTGAGAAGTTTGAAAGTTATTCCGCTCAGTTATGATGAAGATGGAAATATTATCAAAATGGAAAGTGAATGATCAAAATAATAGAAAAATCGGCAATGTTCTTGCCGATTTTTTTTATATTTGCAACTAAATATTATTTGTGACAAAACTAAAAGTCACTAAAACGGTACACATTTATGTTGAAAACGCTATTAAATCTTTGGTGGATACAAAAAAGACGTACATTCGATTGGAAACGAATGGGATGGTTTTTGTATATCTTGTTAATTATCGCTTCTGGTATTATCGGGGGTTACATGCAAATGCGTAAGGATGGTAATTTAGATATGCACAATGAAGTAACTCAGAAACTTGCAATTCCGATGGTAATGACTTTCTCTTTTTTGGGTATTCTGATGAAGTTACTCATGAAACAGGAGGCTGCTGGAATGGATGATTATATTAAGTCTCGTCCGATTTTAGAAAGTTCTTGGAATAAGTTCCTCATAATTATGAATCTTGCCGATTATTGGAACTGGGTTATTCCTGTATTGCTATTTGGTATATCATGCTTCATGATGCCTATTGGATATGCATTTCTTACGTTTCTGCTCGCTTCTTGTGTCAGCATCACTGATGGTTTAATGCTTACGTGTCTTCGTAAGGCTCAGGGATGGGAGTATAAGCTACCTTTATTTGTGGGGCTTCTTATATTTTATATTGTAGCAGCAGTATTCTATGTTGTGACTGTGGTAATCAATTTAGAGACTATCGCAATTATCGGTATGATGATAATCACATTGTTGTTTTTGTTAGTTCTCTACAAGTATATGTGCAGCATAAAACATTACAATGAGCAGAAAAGTCATACATCTAAAGTGCGCAGCCTTGGTGACATATCGTTGTTTAGTATGGAATATATAAGTGTGTTCCGTTCTAAGCGTCTTCGTCAGGCTATGATCTTCATTCCTATAATATTCCTATTTCAGGTCTATACTCAAGCATTAACACTAAAAAGTAATGACGGCATCGGAGCTGGTGGAGTGTCTATATTTGTCATGTTTGCGATGGCATTTCCATCCATGTTGCTTGGACAATGGGTATTTGGCGTTGAAGGTAATTTCTTTCATGGAATAATGACAAAGCCGTTGTCAATTTATGATTTGTTATGTAAGAAGTATTATTTCCTGATGCTTATAAATCTTGTCATGATTATACCTTATATTCCTGGACTGTTTTTAGGATATTGGGGATTTGATTTGCTCGTCGCAACATTCTTTTTCTGCGCGAGTGTTAACATTATAATGATGCCAACATGTCTTTTCTCAAAGCGAATAGATCTATTCTCTTCTGCATTTTTCAATTATCAGGGTGCCAATATGGCTATAAATCTATATGGTTTCGTGATATTGATACCTATGGGTATTTATGGTGCGCTTATGCTTTGTCTAAACAATACATATATTGCCGAAGCTATTGTTGCTTCATTGGGAATAATTGCCTTGCTATTGCATAGAGTTGTTCTCAAGTCGCTAGCCAAACGCTTCATGAGTATAAGATATAAGAGAATGGAAACTTTCTGTGAATAAATAATATTAAATAAAACGAATATGGAAATAAAGATTGAAAATCTTAAAAAGATATATGGTGATAAAACTGTTGTAGATATACCTCAACTAACGCTTGGTTCAGGCGAACTAATTGGATTAGTTGGTAATAACGGTGCAGGAAAAACTACTCTCATGCGTCTTATCCTTGATTTAATAAAGGCTGATGACGGTTGTGTGTTTAGTAATGGGCTGAAGGTTAATGAAACAGAAGAATGGAAACAATATACAGGTTCGTTTATTGATGGACGCTTTCTGATAGATTTCTATACACCTGAGGAATATTTCACATTCATAGGAAAGGTTTACAATATTCCAACAGAGACGGTCAATCAGCGACTTGAAAATTATTCTTCACTGATGCATGATGAAATCTTAGGTACAAAGAAGTATATTCGTGACTTCTCTGAAGGTAATCGTCAGAAGATAGGTATTATTGGTGCTATGATAATTAATCCAGAAGTGCTTCTTCTTGATGAACCGTTTAATTATCTAGACCCTTCTTCACAAATCAATATAGCAAAGATGATACAAACTGCATGTCATGAGTTTGGTATGACTGTTATTTTGTCTAGCCACAACCTGAATATCGTGACTGGGAAAC
>OGVK01000021.1_pt1 | contig 19313 bp, 12 predicted proteins | sample 1575721 | NCBI WGS metagenome assembly OGVK01 (sample SAMN07581521, study PRJEB24739) | freshwater metagenome | place: Singapore | collected 2015-01 | reverse complement strand
ATCAAGATACAGAAATAAAGAATGGTTATAGTGGATCAATACGTGTATATGAGGATAAGCGTGTTAGTGATTGGACTAGTGGTGATTATGAAGCTTCCTCATACAGACTTGATATATTATCTATATCACCATTCAACTTCACAATCAAAGGAATCTCAATCAATGTTACCTAACACATATAAATAAAGGAGGAATAATAATATGACTAACTTAAATACAACAACACCTAATAAGTACTCACTATCCAATATTAGTGGTAGTGAGAGTGCTAATATGCTAGGTAAGACAATTAGCCTAATATCTAATTATCAACAAGCCAAATCAAATATTAGACAACTTAAGGCAGATGCAGCAGCTAGGATTGGTTTCGGTAAATTAGAAGCTGAACGTATTCGTCGTGATGGTGAACGTGTGGTATCTCAAGCTCAATCTGAATTAGCTGCTTCTGGTTTAGAGGTATCAGGGTTACAAGGTCAAGCAATTCAAGATACCATTAAATTTAACTCAGAAATGAATGCATACGAAAAAATCTTTACTGCTCAAAATGAAGCCAATGCATTATTAAAGCAAGCGGAAATTCTTAAGAAGCAACAAAAAGGTGGTTTAGTACAAGGTGTATTATCTCTTGGTGGGGATATAACTAAAGCAATGTCAGGTATACCAGCTTGATCATAAATACAAATAACATAAGATAACAAATAAAACAAAGGAGACTTAAATATGGCTATATCATTAGGGAATTACGTCGATTATAATACAGCAAGGCCAGTTCAGAATCCATTAGAGGTAGGTCCATCTGCTGGAGCTATGGTTGGTCAAGGTATTTCTGAATTATCAAACACTATTGATGAACAAGTACAAAAGATGAATAATTCTAAGTTTGTTATCGAGAGTACCAAATATCTAAATGAGAGAAAACTGTATGAAGAGGATATTCAGAAACAAGTGTTAGCTGGTAATTTGGATGATCGTGGTGCGAAAGAGAAGATGCTTAATTTTGATAAACAAACCAGTGCTCGTTATCAATCTATTATACCAAAACCAATGTCAGCTAAGTTTGGTCAGTTAATTGAATCAGAACAAGTTAAAACAAATGATGCTCTCAACCGTGCATATAAGAAACAACAAGATGATAAATTCATAGCAGAATTTGAAGTAACCTATAATGAATTAAAGAAAGACCCTAATCGTGCTAGTGCTGATGCTCGCTTATATGGTTTGTTAGCTGATCCACGTATACCAGCAGATAAGAAATTAGAATTTGAATACAAATACCATAATGAACGAGATACGATTGATAATAATGAGGCTATCCAACGTCATGAGTATGCAGGTGGTGGTCAAGAAGCTTTTGATATAAATCAAGGTGAATTAGGTGTACTCAGAGTTTTGATGGATGAGCCTGAATACACTAAATACTTAACTGCTGAACAAGTATCAACACATAAAAAGAATATTGATGATCAGATTGAACGTAATAAAGCTTTATTTGCTCAACAACAAGAAGCAATAACTAAAGAACAACAAGTACAAGTCGATAAGATCACTAAAGATTATATAGATCAAGTTAACTCTATATTCCCAGTATCAGTTGAAGTTAGTACAGGTATGTCTAAACTTAATCCTGAGTTATATAAAGCTGGTCAAGAGTTAAAACGAGAATACACTAGATATCAAGATATGAATCCAGACCAACGTCAAAAATACCGTGATCAGTTTCAACGTGATTTTGAAGCAGGTAAGTATCAATCATCCGCTATAGATGATTTAGGAGGTTATGATAAGGTTATTAGTACATTAGATAGTATTGATAGAGAGATGGATACAAGAGAGAAAACTGATCCTGTTGGTACCTATAATGATAGATATAAAACTAACTTAAAATTAGATGATCGTGCTGCTGCTGTACGTTCTCTTGAGCTTAATGGACATAAACGTATACCATATACCAAATCTGAATTAGACGCTATTAAGGCTTCTGGTTGGACAACTCCTGAGAATAAGACTCAAGTATTAAAAGAGTTCTTAGCTAATTCAAGAGGTGCTCAAGATCAGAACCGAGCGTTATTTGATCAGATTGATGCTGTAGCTCCAAAAGATATGGTACTTAAATACAACATGTATGCTAGACTAATAGGTAATAATGCAGCTACTTTTGATGCTGATGGTAAGCTAGTAACTAATAGTGATCCCAAAACACAAGTTGATTTAGCTACAGCTTTAATGATAGGTGATGATCTTAATATGAAGCTAGGTAAAGACTTTTATGATGAGATTAAAGATGAGAGTCCATTAGAACAAGAAGCTCTCAAAGCAGCTTATAAGTACGTTATATCAACTTCAAATGGCTCTTTATCCAATCTAGATAAAGAAGGTAAAGCAGCACTAAATGCAGAAGCGATGAAGCGTGCTAAGATTATGTTGTATGGTGATACTCTTAAGGAATCTGGCACGGTAATTGGACGTAACTTCTATATCAAACGAGGTAATTATCCAGCTATTCGTTTACCTTTAGGTATGTCAAGTGATCAAGCTCACGAGAAGATTAATACAGCAGTAACTAATTTCTCAAACTTTACTGGTGTTAATACAAGTGATGTCTCTAGTTATAATCTTGTTGAAGTACCAAATCGAGATGGTTCGTTAATGTATGTTGATGCTAAAGGTAGACCATTGTTATATGGATACACTAATAAATCAGGTGATGATCTAACACCTAATAAGACAGATACCAATACCATACCAGTACCATTCATTATTGATTTAACTGGTAATCAAAAAGGTAATGTGAATACAAAATTAAAAGATAAGTTATTACCGCAAGCTAATACTAATACCAATACAGGTTGGTAATTACTAGATTCATACATAAACAAATAAATAATAAACTAAGGAGGAATTTATGGCAAACGTGCTTCAGTCGGCTGTACAGGCAACAACATTAAACTATACAGATAAAGATAGATTAAAACCCTACCAACCACCAGTGGGAATCACACCTGATCAAATTGAAGCTAATGCACCTGTATCTGAAGCATCTCAATTTGGACGTAAATTAACAGGTGGTATCATTAGTGGTGCGAATGAGTTAGTTACTGCTACAATGACAGGTATTGCTGCTGCTACTGACAATGAATTGTTAAGAGATAGTGCTGAGATGACTCGTAATGAGATTCAAGCTAATATTGATACTTATACAAGACAAGAAACTCAAGATTCAGGTTGGGTTGATAATCTAGCTTATGGCTTAGGTAAATACTTAGGTGTTCCTGGTCTTGGTGCTGCTAGTGGTATTGGACGTTTGGGAGTTGCTGCTTCAGGTGCATTCTTAGCTAGTAGTACAGGTGCGATTAGTTATCAAGAGACGAAACAAGAATTAATGAAGGAAGGTATTGATCGAGATACAGCTAATACTGCTGGTCTTATCACTGGTGCTGGTGTTGGTGCTTCAACTCTAATTCCTGTAGCTCCTTCTCTAACTGCTGCTGTACGTTCAATTCCTAAGTTAGGTTTAGGTATTGCTGGTGGTTCAGTTGCTGGTGTTGGCATATCTCAAGGAAGCTTTGGTGTTGCTGGTACTTATGTATCAGAAAAAGGATTACGTATTCAAGACCCTGATTTAGCTGGCAAATATAAAAAAGCTGGTCAAAGTTATAAGGATATGGCGACTGATCCTGTTGCTTGGGGTATTGGGTTAGGTATGGGTGCGATTATTGGTGGTGCTGTTGGTGTATCAAGATATAGACAAGTTAAGCGTACTGAAGCTTTAATTAATCAATATAAGAGTAATCCAATCGCAACACAAGCTGATATTGATGCATATAAACAAACTCACAATATTCAAGATGCAGCGGCATACACACCTGATGATATAGAAGCTGAACGTATTATCAGAAAGGATCCTAATTGGGTTCCTAAACAAGAAGATATAGATTTTGAAGTTGCTGTTGAGATTGATTTCTATAGACGTATTGAACAAGCTAGAGATTATAGATATGCCGATTTAGTTACTTCAGGTATATTAACAACTAGCGATCAAAACATCATTCTTAACAACAATAGATTAATTAATGAGTTTAATAAAACTGGTGATGCTTCATTACTAGATCAACTAGAGATTCCTCAAGTACACCGAGATGTGTATTTATTACGTTATGAATCAATATCAGGATATAGCCGTGACTTAGATCCATTCAATCAGTTAAATGATGAACTTATTAGAGAGAGATATTTTGATATTGAAGGTATTGTTAATGCTTATGATTCTGGTTATCACTATATACCACCTCATACTTCTAATGTACAGGCTAAAGTTAAGAGTACTCCAGCAGTTAAATATAAGGATAATCTAGCTGATACGATAGGTAAGGGTGAGGGAGATTGGTATAGTTTTAATAGAGGGAAATCTGGTGATAGTCCTGGTCAAAAGTTAGATGAGAATATCACCATACAAGAGATACGTAATCGACAAGCTTTACCTGAAACTGATAAGAATAGATTGTTTGCTGTTGGTAAATATCAGATCATTCCTAGTACATTAGAGGATGCAGTGGTTAAGTTACGTCTTGACCCTAATACCAAATTCACTCCAGAAGTACAAGAATATATCTTTAGAGAATACCTCATGAAGATTAAAAACCCTAGCGTATATAAATATATTACTGGAGCTAGTAATAATCTAGAGGGTGCTCTATTAAGGTTGGCTAAAGAGTTTGCTAGTATTGGTATACCAAGAGATATTGCTGGGAAAACTAAAGGTCAATCTTATTATGCAGGTGTTGGTAATAATAAGGCTTCTATATCCCCTGATACTGTAGCTCGTCAACTTGATGCTCAACGTAAAAGATATCAAGAAGGTATTAAGAAAGGTATGGATGAGGATGAAGCTTGGGATTATTCATTTGGTGATAGTACAATTCAAGCTAGATTATCTGATACTGTTAAGGGTGATATTAAGAGAACAACATCAACAAATAAAGATGGTTCTATATTTAAAGAAGGTGATGTGGTCGGTACTGGTGGATCTGGTGAACGTTTAATAGGGGCGTTACCTCGTACTGAATTTATTGTACCTGACAAACAACCATTCTCGATTACTGGTTATATTAGAGATTTATTTGGTGATAATAACATACTAATAGATACACCTAATGGTAAAAAATGGGTAAACAATAGATCTAATAATACATATACTGGTGAGCTTGGTAGATTAGTAGGTAAGGATTTAGATCTCGTATCAGCACAATCCCGAGCAATTCAAAAGGTATATGAGGAATTATCATATCAGTATGCGCTCAAGATGAACTCGGAAGCTCTTAAGTTAACTCCTAACTTATCTAAATCTGAACAACAAACCATTATGAGAAATGCTTATGATAATCATCAAGCTAATCTTAAGATCGGTCAATCTAAAATCTTTAATGAAGAATATGTCAATGCTAAGGCAAGAGGAGAAGATAATGATACTGCTCTATCTAACGCATTAACTGCTACTAATTTAAGATTACAGAATGCTGCTATTGGGCAATCAACTCGTACAGGATTTAGTCAGAATCAACAAAGACAAGATGATCAAACTGTTGTAGTTCAAGATATCAATAATATACAAGGTTCAGTTAAAGATCAAACTATTAATGGTAAGAAAGTTGTTGATGAACAAGATATGGATATAACTAGTAATAAACCAGTACGTGATCCTAACGATACTACAGTTGTTGATAATAGTAATACTAAGACATCTAAGTTAACTCTTGATGATGGTAGTGTATTGACTCGTATTAGTACTAGATTACCTGATGGACGAGTACGTAATGTTTATGTTGATGCACAAGGTAATAGAACTCTATATGCTCAACCTACCAAAGTTGATTCTAATGCTGTAGCTAATTTAGTTAATTCAAGACTTAAAGATACAGATACAGTGACTATTAATGGACAAGTATTATCTAAAGCTGAGATACAACAATTATTAGCTTTAAATGATAAGATAGATAATAAGGCATTAGAGGCTTTTGCTGCTTGTGCACTTAATTTTGGAGCATAAGTTTGTGAGAGGGGATCACACATTCTCTCTCACACATATAACAATACATAAATCTTAATTAACAATAAATACAAGGAGACATATACATATGGCTATTAACCCATGTCGAGCAACCTTAGAATCAGCTTTAGGTCGTACACTATCAGATCAAGAATTTACTAAGATTGAGGATGACTTCAAACAAGCTAGCAAGGATGCAGCTAAAGCTTTTGGTAAAGGGTTCTCAAATCAACCAGCTAATGTACGAGCTAAATTAATTAGTGATCAACTTAATCTTAATCGAGCTAAATCATTAACTGCAATAGAGAATCAACTACTAGCAAATGCTAACATCACATCACTAGCTAATCTTACTAGTACATTAGGTAAAGATCTAAATACCATAAGTGCTGATGAATTAGCTGATAATATAAATAATATGATTAGCGATACATTCTTAGGTCGTAAAGCTTATCTTGATAGAGGTGGTAATACTAAGAGTTTTGAATCTGTTATGAAGACAATTAGTAATAGATTAGGTACGATTTGGTTTGGTAATGGCGGCGTAAGACTCAATAAATTTAAAGAAGCTTATTCATTAGGGGGTACTAGAGTAAATCGTCAAATTGAGGATGCACTTATGGAGGATATACTTAATAAAGGTTATCTAGATGATCTATTCTTAGCTATGAATGATGAGTATGCCAAGGTTGGTTTAAAGAATAAAGTTACTAAACTAGATATTACTGTTAAGAGAGATGATATTGTTACCTTGTATATGAATAAAGGTAAGGATAGAGATTTAGCAGCTAAAGAGTTTGAGGCATTCACACAACCTTTACTTAAGAATACTAGTGTTGATTTAAAAGCTATCTATATATCAATGTTAGATAATGTTGATATGTTAGATGGTAGTGGTGTGAATCGTAATGGTGCTTCATTGTTTAATGATTTGGAGTTTAAAGATGGAGCTTCCTATATGTCTTTTGTTCGTATGTTTGGTAAAGATAAGAGTCTTGTATCTCATGTTGCTAATACAATAGATGGTGTTGCTGCTGATATATCTAAACAAGTTAACTTTAAAGGTGAGGATGTGCTTAGAACTATTGATGACAAGTTAAATAGTATGAGTGCGGTTGAGGATAGAACTAAACTTGAACGTACTAGAATAACTTATGAGACTTTAGTACAAGGAAGAGGTAGATCTTATAATACAAACTTAATGGATTTAACACTTAATCTTACTAAGAGTCTCACTAGTACTTTATTCTTAGGACGTGCTGCTATTAAAGGTTTCTTTACTGATAAGATCAATACGATGACGATATTAAGTGGACGAGGTAATTTTGGTGGTGGTGCTAATTATCTAGTTGATTCCTTGACTGGATTAACAGGTAAAGAGATTGATAGTTTCTATTATGGATACGATGAATTAATGTTAAGTATGAATCACTATCTCAATACAAGTACTAGTAGTGTATTAAGTACTAATTTATGGAGAAGAGGTTTAGAACGAGGTAACAGATTTCTTAAGAATCTAGCTGGTACTGTACAATCTGCTCAAGGACAGAATATTGCGATTAGAGCTAATAAAAGATCGGCAGGTAAGATTGCTGAACGTGAGCTATTTGATGCAACATACAATAAAGAATTACGAAATTCAATAGACCCAGCAATACACGCAATTGGTCAGAAGTTAGGTCTTAAAAGTCTTAGCGATTTATATGCACTTAAGAAAGGTGATTATGATACCAAATTAGGTAAGAGTACGACTGATGCTGAGTTTGCTCAAGCTAAGAATGATTTGACACTAGAGTTTGAAGCTGCCATTATGCATCAGATTCACAGTGTTCAAATTGATTCTGGTGGTATTGGAGTACAAGCTCAGAATATCAGATTATTTGGTGATCCTAATTCAGGTTATTATCGTTATGGTCTTAAAGTAATTGGGCAGTTTGCTGCATACGGTCAGAATTTCTTATTAAAGAGTGGATTGGTTCGAGGTATCTTAAATGCTGATACTATCTCAGGTCGTGTTAAATGGGGTTCGTTATATCTTGCTGCTGCTATAATGGGTGGATACTCTAACTATAATGTTGGTGAGATTCTTAAGAATAAACAAGATGCAGAATTAGCTGACCCTATTAATGATCTGATTGATGTATTCAATGGTGATTCAGATGCTAGCAAACGATTCTGGTCTAACTTATTATCTGGTTCATCAATACCATACTCAAAACAATTTGAGACTACTGTTACTGGTGGTAAGGTTAATAGTCTAGCTCCAACTCTTAGTTATGTTACTGGGGTATCTGATTCATTTATTGATTTAGTACAAGATCCATTAGATCCACAAACACAAGTTGATTTTAGCCGTAAGTTGCTACCATTTAACTTGCCTGTTGCTTATGAGGCATTGGAGTTTATAAGAAATCAGTATGCAGGAGAAGAATAATGACAGATATTAATAAATTAAAAGAGATTAAAGATTTAGCTTTGAAGGATACATATGAGTATGTATTGGCTGCTTCAGAGCTTGATCTGAATGATGAAGAAGAGAACTTTACCAAATCTAATCATTATCGTAATGCTGGTATGTGTTTAGGTATTGTAGCTAAGATTGAGACTCTATTATCTAAAGTTAAGATAGTTGAGGATAATACTACTAAAGATAAAGAGATACTAGATAAAGTTAATAAAGCTCAAGAAACTCTTAATAAGATTAAGAATAGTACACAAGATGTACAGAAACCAGTAGTTAATAAATTATCAATTAAGAGGTAAATATGTTAGATAAAGAAAATGTTACTTTACCTCTATTCTTTATGATGTATGCTGTTGAGATGAACTGGTCTGTACCTAATATACATATTGAAGTTTGTGAGTGGTTAGAGGATTATGGTGATTTTGGTTTACTTATGCTACCAAGAGGTCACGGTAAAAGTACAATACTAGAGATCTATAATGCATACAAGATATATAAGAATCCTAATCATTTAATTCTGCACCAAGGGGCAACAGACTCAGATGCATATAAGATATCTAAAGGTACGGCAGCCGTACTAGAAAAACATCCTTTAACTAAAGATAATTGTGTTCGTGAGAGAGGAGAAGTACAGAAGTGGTGGGTCGGTGATTGTGAGGATGTCAAGCATGGTAATATTCATGCTAGAGGTATCTTATCTAACGTTACTGGTTCTCGTGCTAGTGAGATCCAAAATGATGATGTTGAGACACCAAATACAACAAGCTCCCAAGAATTAAGAGATAAGTTAAGATATCGTTTAGGTGAACAAACACATATTTTAATCCCTGGTGGTCAAGTCCTGTATGTTGGGACTCCTCATTCACATGATTCTCTTTATGATGTATTAAAGAATCAAGGTGCTAACTGTTTTATCAGACCAATGTACTCATATAGTAAGAGAATGACAGATGTTAAGAAAGGTAAGGTATACAAACTAGATAATTATCAGAACTATTATGTATTTAGTGGTATTGGTAGTCAAGCTTGTATACCTAAGTATGTGATAATTAATAATCATATTGTGTTTAAAGATGATTATAATCTAGTTGATATTTATTCTGAAGCTTTATGGCCTGAGAGATTCACTCATGAGATTATGTTACAGAGACGTATCAAATGTACAAATATTAATGAATGGGATTCTCAATATATGTTAGCATCTAAACCTATTGATGGTAATGCGCTAGATATAGATAAATTCATACCTTATTCAGATGATATCAAAACACATAAAGCAAACTTTAGTACTGAATGTCGTATTGGTAATAATCTTATTAGTAGTGTGATAGCTTGTTGGGATCCATCATCTGGTAAACAAGGTCGAGATATTAGTGCGTTATCTGTTGTATTTAAAGACGTACAAGGTAGACTTTATTGGCATGAATGTATTGCGATTAAGGGTGATATAGCTGAATCAGATGATAAGACAGGTAGGATTATAGGTGGACAAGTTATGGATGTGATTGATGTTATTGAGAAGTATAATCTACCTGCTATATATATTGAAGTTAATGGTATTGGTGGTCACGTACCCGCTATATTACGAGCTGCTTTAAAGACAAGAGGTATATCTTGTTCAGTACTAGAGATTCATAATACAGGTAAAAAGAATGATAGGATAATGAATATACAATCTTATCTATTAAGTAATAGTTTGTATATACACACAAAGATACTTAATAATCCTGATGTCATTAAACAAATCAATAACTTCAATCCAAATACAACTAAGAATAAAGATGATTATCTAGATTCTTTAGCATCTTGTATAATTAATACTCCAAGCACATTAGGGTTTATTGATATACACAAGACAACACAATTTAATAACAATTATAATATGTATCAGAAACCTGTTATAGCTAGTGGGTGGTGATATGTATATAACACAATAATATATAAAAGGAGACGAATATGGTAGAAAATGAGATCCCAGCAAATACATTCATTGCTAGTGAGGATGATGAGTTTCTTATTGATTTCTTTATTTATGATAAAAATAATATACAAGTTATATTGGATGGTGTATTGATTTCTAGTACGAGATATACTGTTCTCGAAAACACTGAAGCTAATTCAAATGGGAGTCGTATTGTTTTTGATGAACCTATTAGTGGTGTATTAGTTATTAAACGAAACACAACAAAAGAGAGAACAACATCTTATTCAAACGTATTAAACAACATTATCCCAAGTACACTTAATAATGATTTTGATCGAGTTTGGCGAGTTATCCAAGAATTAGGCTATTCTGATACTGAGATTCTTAATAAGTTAGATCAAGAGATTCTTAGTCGTATTCAAGGAGATCTAGAGTTAAGAGCTTATATTGATTCTGTACTAAATAACAATGGGACTCAAATACTAGATACCAGTATTGATTTAAGTCGTGGGAATGATCGTACACAAAAAGATAAGAATATTGAGAATGTACATATTAGAGACTTTGGTGCGATTAGTGATGGAGAATTCAGAACACTACAACACTGGATAAATATTGGGAGATATGATAATTTAAGTGATATTCAAATGGATTATCCTTTTGTTGAGAGTTTAGATGAATCAGTTGATTATGTTGGTATACAAGCAGCTATTAACTATTTATATGATAATCGTATTGTTTCTGGTACTGTACATATGGATGGGTGTTCTCTAGTAAACCGTGAGATCATTATCAGACATCCACTAACGATAGATGGACATAATCGTTGTTCACCTCATGCTTGTGGCTGGAACTCAAATCGACCTTTAGGTACATCAATTGTTATGACTGGTGATGATGCTAGCATGTGTCGTACAGTTAAGACTCGTCGTAAATATCGTGGTAGTCCAAGTGACCCTCAAGATGAACCTATTAATGCTGGGATTAATATACAAGCTCATAGTGTTAGCCTTAAGAACTTTACGATTCAAAATGATCAGGATCCAGTACTATTACGAGGTGATACAGGTTTTATTGATGAGAAGATTGAACCTACTATAGTTGAAGGTGAGTATGTAGCTCCTAATTATTATGGAGCACCTAGAACAATAAGACGTTCTTATTGGGGGGCTGATTGGGATGTTGGTATCTTTATTGGTGCTAAATATCAAAAGAATCTAGAGAATGTTGGTATATATTGTTTTCGTAAGTATGGTCTATACCAATCTAGTGCTGATCAAGGTTTTATTGTAGGTGAGACTGGTCGTATTGGTTGTGCTCCATTAAAAGATTGGCGTGGGAATCCTTTAATACATCTATTGAATCCATTTAAACCAGATAGTAATATTAGTACGATTGGTGCTGATGGTTTAAATATTAATAACTGTCATTTTCTTGGTAATCCTGTTGGTGTTGCGTTATATGGGCCGTTACCAAAACCTGGTTTAAGTACATATGGTCGTGATCTTAAGAGACGTTTATCTGTTACTTTTACTCGTTTACCAATTGATGGAGAGGAGTTAGAGTTAGGGTTTTATGATGTGACGATTCTGGATGGGGTTGGTACTCGAGGGGAATATAAACCTGTTATTCTTAAGTTTGTTAATGAGCTATCTGTTAGTCCTGTTACTGGTTTTATTGAAGTGTTGATTAGAGGTACGATTGAGGAAACTGTTTCTGAATTGATTGATCAGTTAAATGATTTAGCTGCTGATACAACTGATGAGGAAACTGATATTGAGAGTGCTGGTCAGTTTGATGCAACATTGTTCTTTAAAGGTGAGGGTTTCGGATTAGATGTTAATAGCTTATATTTAAGTGCGAAATACTATACAACATCACCAACTATACGATTCCTAACTGGTACTACTATTAAACCTAATGCTTTTATTAGTTTGTTGGATGGTGTACTTATTTCTGGTGAGTATAGACCAACTACAACTGTTGATCCAGCACCGTATTGTTGGCTGACTGGTGATGAGACTGTTGATGAATTATCTTTATATGGTAGTGATAATGGATTACCTATTGGTTATGTTGAGGATAATCGAGGTTTGGTTGGTATGAGTGATCAATATATAAGCAACTCATTCTTATATTCTTTAAAGCACAGATCTTTTGATGTTAAGCAAATTGATACACAAAGACGAGTACATCAAGATATTGCTGGAGCTTGTATACATATTGATGGTATTGCTGGTAATGGTGCTCGTAAGATTCAAAAGATGAGTATTAGTAATTGTCGTATTGATACTAAAGGGTGTTCTGTTGGTATTAGATTAGGATACAGTAATCTTGTATCTATTATTAACTGTATTCCTGATGGTTATGGTACTGGTAATTTGATATATAGACCACTCAGCATTAACTACTATGGTTGGATTTCTCGTAACAGTAATAATGGTTCGATTTATGTACAAGGACTATATCGTACACCTTTAGATACATTTAGTTTTAAAGGACGAGTAGTTGCTTTAGGTAGTGGCCGTGGTATTGGTCGTATTATGTATCTAGATGGACGTGTGGATGCGAGAGGTTTTATTGCTGATCTAAGTGATAGATTTGGTTCTAATCCATATTTAAGATTAACTAGTGGTAATCAAGGAAGCTCAACAATATCTTTATTAAGACCAGATCGTACTGGAGCTACATTAGGTTACTATACTGAGAATGATAGTTTATTAGTGAATAATGCTAATGGTGGTGTGACAATTAATGCTAAAGCTGACAATACTATCACACATAAGTTTAATACTTTAAATACGATTGTTTATCACCCTGATTATGCTGAACCTCAGTATTTTTATGATCTTGGTACCAATCTCAAACCTTTTAATAAAGTATATGCTAAAGAGTTTATTGTCTCTGTTGGTGAGGGATTATTAGGTGATTTTTGGGATGCGTTAGATGACTGAAGTTAATTTATTGGATTCAATAAAGGCTTCTTTTGGGTGTATAGGTGAAGAGATAAAGAGACGTTCTGAATATGATGTCTTTGTTTCTTCACTGAAACATTTGGATAATCTGAATAATAAGAAGGTATATCTTAAAAGAGGTGTATATGATATTGAAGGCTTGTTAACATTAGAGAATACAAGTTTATATGGTGAGGGTATTATTAACGGGGATATTAAGTTAGTAGGTGATTCATGTATATTGAGTGGTATAAGAGTTAATGGTGTTGTCAGTATTGAGAGTAATTCTTGTATGATTGATATACCGTATTGTGATCAATGTATTATTAATGTTAATGTTTTTAGTACTGTTAATATATTTGAATGTGAGTCAATTACTAATATATCAGATGTACTTATTACCTCAAATATTATTAAATCTAAAGCTATCAGTAATAATGGTATTTGGATGATTGATAAATTAATAACAGATATTGTGTATGTGGATGGAGGAGTTGTTTCGGCTTCTGTAGCATACATCAATAATGAATTTGAATATAACAAAAAGTTTAAGGAGAATAAATATGACAATTGAAGTAGAGATACCTCAGAATGAATTCAGTGCTTTTAATGATAAAGAGTTTCAGTTGGATTTCTTTATTTATGATAAGGAAAACATTAAGGTTACTTTGAATGGTAATGAGGTACCTAAATCACTTTATTATGTGCAGGTTAATACTCTAGAAAGTAATAATGGTGGTAAGGTTATTTTTTATTCAAGCATAACTGGTACTGTGGTTATTACTCGAGTGACTCCAAGGGCGCGTACATTAGGTTATAGTAATGCTCTTAACAACATTAATCCAAGTAATTTAAATTATGATTTTGATCGTATATATCGTATTATGCAGGAGCAAGATTTAGCTATTAAAAAGTCAACTTTAGATTTGAATCCTGTAGATGCGTATTCTAGATACCATATTAGACAATTTAAATACGATACAAATACATGGACTGAGGCATTTAGAGATGCTATTGATACTGTTCATAATGTTGGAGGTGGGTCTATCTTTATACCAGCAGGTACATATTTGTTGGAGCAGATTGAGATGAAGAGTTATGTATGTTTGATTGGTGAGGGGTCAGATAACACCATCCTAAAACAGATTATCGGGTCTAATAAAGATTTTGTTGTCGGTGAAGATATTGAATCGGTAACTCTCAAAACCTTAAGATTAGATGGTAATTATTTATCTGGTGATTGGCGAGATGATGATACTGTTATTCTAAACTCAACTGGGGGTGGTATCAATTGGTCAGCTAATGCTTGGATTCTTGATGATGTTACGATTGTGAATGTGGCAGGTATTGGTTTATTGTCTAGACCTAGATCAATCCCTCAAACTCAAAATACACTACAGGTTACTAATATTAAAGGTATTGTTGGTATTTGTGGTAAGGAAGGTGTGATCATTCGAGGTGGTTATGGTGCTGGTAATGGTGATTGGTTGATTGAACAATTGTTTGTTGGTTTGTGTGGGTTGTTACCTAAAGATCAAGCTTCAACTCAGATTGCCATGAGTGAGTACTATCCTGGAGAGCCATGTGATGGTGTTGTGCTTCATCGTACAAATGTTGAGATTGGATTGATTCACACTTATGCGAATTGGAGTGGCTGTGGTTTCAGAACTAGGGATATTTGTCGTCTAACTAAGGGTGGTGTTGTCATTAGTGAATCTAACCGTTCTCAAGTATTTATTGATGATGGTGCTTATGGTAGTGCTAGATTTGATGTGCGCTATTTAGGTACAGTACATCCAAATTGGACTGGTGTATTACCCACATATGTACAGCCAATGCCTGAGTTTGATGGTGTGACAATTAATGCTAGTAAGAGATTTCAGTGTGATATCACAGTTCGTCGTATTCAACAACCAAGTCCTCGTGTTCATGGTGTTACTGCTGTGGTATTGAATAATTCTGCATCTATTAAAGTTACTTGTTCTAGCACTGTTGCTGGGTGGAGTGGTGACCCTGAGTACCAAGAATATTTAAGTGGGGATGCGATTTTGTATACTGGTGATGGTGGTACGATTGATGCTGATGTGACTGAATGCAACGGACATGCTCTTAATATTCAAGGGTCAACTGCTAATATCAATTTTTCTGTAACTTTTAATAAGAGTGGTGGTGCTGCTTTATACCGTAACTCTTTAGGTAACTCAAGATTTGGGAATATTATTACTGGTACCATTCATCGTTGTAAGTTGGGATTTGAGAGTGTTGGTACTCCAGCAATTGAACAGATTAACTTAAGCATGATTATGACTGGTAGTGATGAGGTAGTATTTGTTGGGGATCCGCCTTCCTTTAATCGTGACAGTTTGTGGCGTATTAATGCTGCTATTAGTGATGACGGATTGGCTACCGTATCAACTCAAAAATCATTTACGTTTAATCTTGTACCTAATACCACGACTGCTCAAACGGTGACAATACCACATGGTTACTTATATGAGCCAAACCCAAGACAAGTTATTTTCTCTTTAGAGGATAGAGCAACACCGACCACTGCTGAATTAGAATATCTATACTTAAATGATATTACGGAAACAGATCTTGTGTTCGCGTACAAATATAAAACAACTGACATGAGTCCAGCCGCTAATACACGAGTAAACGTATTTATTAGTCAATCTGGTGGTGGTGTGGGTAATAGTGTGTTAACTAATACAAATACTGGTGTTGATGACTCAGGTAACATAATTGATTATTTAAATATATTTAATCAGTCACTTATTTAATAGGAGGATATATGGTAACAAATAATAATTTACCTGCAACTATTGCTAGTATTGGGAGCAATATTAAAGGTATTAAAGGCAACATTAATACAACAATTCTAGATTTCTCAAATGGCGTACCTATTAATGATGGTACGCTACATACTCTTGAGGAAAAGTACTCTAGTGCTTCTGAGGCTAAAGCTTATTACGTTGGTGTTCCCATTGATGAGTGTGCATTAAAATTAGGTGGATGGCAGAATATATCTGTAGCTTGGTGTGCTGCTTGGATGGCTTCAATATCTGATGCTACAACTGTATATATCCCTCAAGGTAAGTATGTGTTCAATGCACCTCTAATATTAAGGAAAGAGAGTCAACGTTGGGTAAGTGATGGTGAGGCAAGACAAGTATTTAAAGTACATCACCTTAATACTCAATTTAACTTTATTGGTGATGGTAGTGTGTTTCGTACTGTACTAACAAGACGTAATTATAGAGGTTCTGCTAGTGACCCTAGTGATAATCCATTAGTAGCGTGTGTTCAAATTGAGAATGCTGGTATTAAGTTTATGATACCTATTATTATTGATCATGATACTGATTGGGCTAGTACTCATCCTAATGACCTTATTGGTGCGGACCCTGTATGGGATATTGGCGTATTTGTTGGTTGCCGCGCTGAAGTCGATCTTAAGGATCTGGTTGTATTAGGACATTACCGTATGGCTAATGTATATGCTGATGTGACTCGTTCTTTATTGTTAAGTGAGTTAGCTGGTTGGGATGGTGTCAGACATCCAGTATCACCTCAATCGGGATGTGATGGTTTATGTTTAGACTACACATCATTAAGTGGTGGTAGATGGAGGTATGTATTATTAGGAGCTAAGTTTAAGACTGGTTATAGTTCTTATGGTACTGACTATATGAGATATCTAACTATTAGCTTTAGTGGTAATCCAACTCAAGGAGATACATTAACATTAGGTGAACAAACTTTTGTATTTGGTAATACTGCTGATTTTGGTGAATATACTGTAGCTTTAGGATTAACATTAGAGGATACGTTAACTAACTTATTAACTGTTGTATTAGCTGCTTCTGAAGTACAAGATACATCAAAACCATTGTTTAATAGTGCGACATTCATACTTGATGGTAATGTGATTACTTGTGTTGATAATACTGAGAGTACATCTAACTTTAGTAACTTTACTGCTAATAAATCTAGTAGTGTTATTACTCTTAGTGGTAATACAGTAACAACTACAACTGTTGATCCAGCTCGTTATTATGATGATGTGTATGGATTGGTTACTGATAATAGAGGTGGTTATGGTGCTAGTGATATAACTGGTTATCGTATGTTCACAACTGAATCTGAGTATTTAACTGGTAGACGTATTTGGGAAGATATTAGAGCTGATTTAAACCATACATTAGAGGGTATTAGTGCAGGAGCTGTGTGGATTGATTCACCAGCAGCTAATAGTTATAAGAGAGTATGGGGGCAACGTTATATTAGTTGTCGATTTGCTTCTTACGATCCTTTTATCGTACGTTTAGGTAAGTGCGCTAGGATTACGTTTCTTGACTGTCATACAGAACCAGCAGAACGAGTTATTAAGAATTTAGCTGGCAATGTGACTACTCTTAGGTATGGGTCGTATACAAGTACTAAAGAGTCATTAGGTATCAATATTGAAGGAGCAAATGCTAGTCCATCTAGTGCGTACTTTAATATTTATGGTCGAGGTTCTAATGTGTTCAGACCTTTATCTGGTATTAATAGATTAGGTGGTGAATTGCGTGTTAAGGGTGCGATAACAACTGGTAATGGTTCAATATATGAAGATCCTGCTACATTGAAGCTTAATGGTGGTCAATATCAAGATATATATTTTGGTGATAGCTCTCAAGCTAAGAAAGGACGTATTAACTATAGTGGTGCTGTTATGGGATTCAGAACTGGTGGTAGTACTGGTGTTAATGCATACAACACAATGAGACTTGAATATCAAACAGCTTTTAATCAATCCTTATGGGATACGCCTTATAATCTTAAGATTGAAAGTACAGTTGGTAGTACTACAATTGATTCTGTCACTGAGACTAATCTTGTATCTGATACAAGTGTTAAGCAAAAGATTGGAATTGCTACTATAACAGAAACACAAGCTACATATTTTAGAATTAACCAACCTATACGTCCTGATACTAGTAATAGTACTGTTGCTACAGTTGGTACTAGTGGCTCAAGATTTGGTAAAGGTTGGATTAATGATTTAAGAATGTTACCTCCTAGTTCTGTTACTTTAACTGGAGCAGGTGAATTGGCGTTCGAGGCGGTTTCAGATACTCAGGTAAGATTGAAGTTGAGGGGTTCTGATGGTATTGTCAGGTCAGTCACGCTCACATTAGCATAACAATAAGAATAAGAATACAACATAAGGAGGAAAACAAAATGACAGGTGGAGAATATTTTTTAGCCATACTATTATTCATTATAGGTATATTGATAACAATAGGTAAGGTTTTGGTCAATGATCAGCCATACAACTACAAAACAATTATAGGGAAAGCAATACTTAACGGGATGACAAGTCTTATGGCTGGTATGTTATTATTAACATTCACTAGTGCTAGTCCATTAGTTATCTTAGGATTCGGTGCGTTCTTAGGTACAATTGGCACGGAAGCTACCATTAAGATTTTAAAAGAAAAATTAGGATTAAAAGGAGACAAATAATAAGGTAATAAGGAGGTGAGTATGTCTAGTCAAGATAATGTATTATGTTTAGATACCATGTATATAGGTAATCGTACAGTGATGTATCGAGTAATATATAGAGATGGTTCTGAATATACATACACAAGGAAGATACATAGATTAGAGTATGTATTGTTTGATCTAGATATACTTGTCTCTTATTATCATATTCTTGGGTGTATGGATTATGGTGTTAGATATTAAATTAATTATAAGAGGAGGATGGTATGTTTGTTTTAGGTAAGAAATCTCTTGATACTTTAGTGGGAGTTGATCCTAAACTAGTATTAGTTGTTAAGAGAGCGATACAGTTAACTCAGGTTGATTTTAGAGTTAATGAGGGTGTGAGAACAATAGCAAGACAAAAACAATTATTAAAAGAAGGGAAGACCC
>OGVK01000019.1_pt1 | contig 19949 bp, 37 predicted proteins | sample 1575721 | NCBI WGS metagenome assembly OGVK01 (sample SAMN07581521, study PRJEB24739) | freshwater metagenome | place: Singapore | collected 2015-01 | reverse complement strand
GTTTCCCAGTCACGATATTGCGCGCCCTGCAGGATTCGAACCTGCGATTGCGATCCCCGCGCAACCTTTTCTGGAAGCGTATGACCCGGGCGTGTGGACGCTGAACAATACGGCCTGGCGGAAAGTCCCACTGAATACGATCGGCACTGATACGGCAGGCGGATGGGACGCGGGCAACAACACCGATTATGTCATCCCGCAGGCGGGGCTTTATCAGCTGCAGGGTATCGTACGCCCTGCCCGAACCGGTACCGGCGCGTTTCCGGATTCAACGGCGTTTGCTGCGGGGGTAGGCATTACTGCCCAGGATGGCGATGACGTTGTGTGGGCGGTCAGCCCGGACGTGGCCGCCGCGTTATTCACACTCTCCGTGGATACGATTCGCCGCTATAATCAGGGCGATCGTGTTGCTCTTTTCGTCAAACATTCCGCTACAACGGATGTCGCCATAACGCGCGCCCGCTTGCGGGTATTACGTTTAACGGATTAAAAGATCGCATGATATAGTGGCGAGACTATTAACAGAGGGTGAATAAAATGTCAGATATGGACCCGTTGTACCAACTCATGAAGTCCTCGGCGCAGGACATGTCCGAAGCGTCAGTGGTACAAAAAACGATGATTACGGCGGATGATAATACCGACGTTAATATCCCGGGCTATGGCGATAAACCGTCATACTCCAAACAGTTGCGGCTGTTAGTTGGGGAAAACGTTGCGTACATCGTTCCGGATGAACCTACCGGCCTGGAAAAGACGACGGACGGCCAATACTTTAAAGTACCGCTAGGCCCGAATTACGGAGACGCGTATCAGCTATTCCGGAATGAAAATGGTGTGGCCGTGCCGCAGTCCTCGGACATCCCGTTTATCTACGATAATCCAATTGAAACCGCAAAATTCCTGGAATGGGTGGATAAAAACGGCCTCGAAATTGCACGATGGATTGTGGAAAACGGGAAGACATTAGGGCTGGTATCCCCGGGGCTAACGTTCACGACGGATACGATTATCACCGGCCTCTTTGCCATGTATAAACTCACAACATCGGATGTCGGTATGTCGCTATCTGATAAAAATGGCTTGGTGTATGCGAGTTGGGTTAATTCAGTTTTATCGTTGCCTCCATTTACGCTGGATTGTTTCGACGTCAAGGTTCAGTCGAAACTTATCACGGTCGTATCTAATTTAATTTCCTTGACCGTGGATGCGTTCAACGTTTCGGCCTCTAACTTCACCCTCTCAACACAAGGCGATATGTTGGTCGTAACCGATAAAAACGGCCTTGTATGCTTCGCGATACGTGCTAACGGCAATGTCGAAAGTACCGGCGGCGGTTCGGGTGGTGGTGGCGATTTTAGCCCATCGGAAAAATACATCATTGATACGCTTGAGGGACGCGCAGGCGCGTATGCAGGTCGGCGCAAGAATCTCGTTAACTTCCCCTGTACCAAAAACCGCATAAAGCTGTCCTTTTGGATCGTGTACGGGCAGTCGTTTAGTGTGGGCGCGCAAAGTTCCATCGCGATTTCCACGACTCAATCGTTAGGTAATGTGATGCTGGGCGGGTCGCCACGTGGGTCTAACTTTTCGAATACTTTAACCGATTATACTTACGGCCCTGTCGGCGGCGCTAATGTGTTAATGCCATTGGTGGAAGTTACGCAAAGTGGTGATGGGTCTATCTCTGGTCCGGCGACGAATGGTTATGGCGAAACGATCGCCTGGGCTTTCGCTAATGAATTAAAAAGCCGGCATAACGACCGTTTGCGAGTGGACAATGACCCGAATTTAATCATCGGGGTTGCGTGCTGCGGCGTAGCAGGGAAGTCCATTGAACAACTTTCTAAGGGCGCCTCTCCCGAGCTGTATAATCGTTATATCACCGCCCTGGCAGGGATCGCAGAAGCGGCCGCCGCAGAAGGGTATGACTGGGAAATCGGCGGTATAATCTTTATGCAAGGGGAGAATAATAATTCAAGTACCACGGGGTCTTATTTGCCGAAACTACAGACCCTTTACAACGACATGATCGCCGATGCCAAAGCCGCATCCGGCCAAACCACTACGCCGATCTTTATCCTGAACCAGTATGGAAACGGATACATGAGCGGCCAGAACTATGGTGTTCCGGAAGCCCAGCGTCAGTTTGCAGAGACAAACCCATTAGTCATTTTGATGGGTACGTATGCAGGTCAGCCTAACCCGGGGGCACATCTATACGCGAACTCGTATCGCCTTATTGGTGCTCAAATGGCCAAGGAAGCTGACCGCATGATTTGGAACCAGGATGAATCAAACATGCAGATGGTAGGTGCGTACGTGAAAGGGCGGGATGTGTATATCGGTATCGCATCACGTGTTCCACCGTTGACCTTTAAAACCGCGTATAAAGGGAACGTTGCTACGCTGTACGACGATAAAGGGATCACGCTTAAAGATTCGACGGGCGACCTTTTCGGCGCTAACATCGCGGTTAGTGCCGTGAGCGATAACGTGTTAAAAGTTACCGCGAATCGAGACTTTACCGGATACGTGCGGGTACTTATCGGCGATGGCACTAACCATTCGGGAATCCATAATATCGCAGATAGTGATACTGAAATTTCCAGCCTGCTATGGGAAACGGGCCTTCCGTCTCAGCCTAGCGGGGAAAACATTGCTACGTTAGCGGGCAAGCCATACGCCCTGTATAATTTTGCGATCCTTCAATCCATAAATGCGGAGACACTGCAATGAGTCTAGTAATCCAAAACCCGAATGCCTCTTTTAACGCGGCAATCGGCCTTCAACCGCGAGTATCTAGCGGAATGATCGCGGCTGGCCTCATGGGGTCTTCCATCGGTCGAAATTTGTATGGCTCCGCTACGGTATCGGTGAAAGGAAACCCGACGAAAGTAGCGGGCTATGATTTTGTTTCAACCCTGGACCAGTCGAACTACATTGATACCAATATCGATGACAGCATTGACATGACGATCATGTTAATTGCTAAAGTTGCGATTCCGACAACCGGCCCGTTGCACCAGCAATTGATCGGGACGTACCAAAACTATAAAGGGTCTTTCTCGTCTTACGTAGGCACCGCAATTATCCTGGAACCGGGGTCTTTTGCTCTCGGCGCTATCGGTCGAATCAACCAGGCGGGAGATACCATAGGCAACAAAAATATTACGGGGGTTATCGGATTACCTAGCGGCACCCAAAACGCGCTATGGAAAATCCTGGCGCTCCGTGTAGCTAAAAACGAACCGGGGAATACAGGTGGCTTTGGCGGAGTTCTGCAAAACTTGACCGACAACGTTCAAGTAACGACGAACACGTTTGGCACCGATACGCGTTTAACGGGCCTCGGGAATACGTTAAAAGTAGGCGCTACAAACAATATGGCGTCGGAAGGTGGCACCCCGGGGTCAATCGCTACGCAACCTTTCGACTGCATGGGCTTTGCTGTTTATAATCGATGCCTGACGAATACCGAACTCCAGACCATGTATTCGCAGTTCAAAGGAATCGCCGCTGGGCAAGGCATCACCGTATAAGGGGACACCATGACTGACCCAACTACCGCAATAATTATCGCTGGAGGCACGGCGGCGACCGGCGCAGCGAGTTGGTGGGCGGGGATTGAACCGGGAGTCGCGATCGGCGCCTTTTGGGGCGCCATCTTCTTCGTTCTTTCTTCCAAAGAATTAACGTTAATTGCAAAGACGGGTTTCGGTGGTGTGAGTTTCTTTTTCGGAATTATCTGCGCGAACTGGGCAGCCGAATTGATAACATGGGGCGTGCATAAATTTGCGTCAGGTGCCAGTGATGCGCCTACCGCAATGGGCGCTTTCATCGCGGCAGCGGTGGCTGTCCAAACCCTCATGGCCATCACGACGAAAGATTTCACCAAGGCGCTACTGGACCGGTTCCTGGCATGGCTGAAAAGCGCGCTGGTGAAGTCTGATATCGGAGGACCGAAATAATGTCTACCTTCGCATTTTCGGATACGATAATTACCACATTGCCGGATAGCCCGGCATCCCTTTTCATCACCCATACATTCGCTATTTTCAACGTTCTTCTCTGCCTTTCTATCGTGTGGCGGCTGTTCACGTTCCGGCGGAAAGGGGCGCGCCACCGTTTAGCGGGCGGGGTGATCGCCATGTTGCTGATGGTCTTCTACATGTGGACACCGTTCCAGTTCGTGCTGGGACGCGTGGCCATTGTGGACTGGGCGACCGTCGGTATTAACTGCATCGTCTTCATCGCGATATTCCGGGCGCGCGGCAATGTCATGCAACTGTTCAAATCGTGAGGCTATATGGCTACTGCAGACCAGATTATCGAAGGCGTGCTGGGCAAGGAAGGCGGCTATGTGAATAACCCAGCAGACAAAGGCGGCCCAACTCGCTGGGGCATCACGCAGAACACCGCGCGGGCGTACGGGTACAAAGGCGACATGAAAGACCTCCCACGGGAAACCGCCAAAGAGATCTACATGAAGCAATACTGGCTGGAACCCAAGTTCGATAAGATTGCCGAGCTGTCACCGTCGATCGCCGAAGAGTTATGCGACACCGGCGTTAATATGGGTCCGCGGGTCGCCAGCACTTTCCTGCAGCGCTGGCTGACCGCCCTGAACCAACGTGGCAAACTGTATCCCGACCTGAAACCTGACGGGGTCATCGGGAACATCACGATCGCCGCGCTGCGCAGTTATCTCGCCGTACGGGGTAGCGCCGGGGTAACGGTGATGCTGAAAGGCTTAAACTGCAGTCAGGGCGCACGATATCTCGAACTGACGGAAGCGCGGGAAGCCAACGAAGAATTTCTCTTCGGCTGGGTGCAAGGCAGGGTTAACTTATGACGCCGGCCATCAAAACCGTAGTGGCGGCTATCATGGCCGCCGCTGTTATCTTCGCCCTGGTATGGCTGCATAACACGCTTGCCGAGCGCCATTACCAGCCTACCATCGATAGCCTGAATAGAACGCTGGGCAGCGTGAAACAGTACAATGCCAACCTGACCGCCCGGGTACAGGCGCAGAACGCCGCCATCGCGTCTATGGCGGTACAAAGCGAGAAAGATAAGCAACGTATCGCCGAGCTGGAGAAAGCCGCGCAGCGTGGCGCTGGCGAGGAATACGGCAGGGCCAATGAAGTCCTGCAGGAGCGCACCACCGGTACCGACGTCTGCCGGGCGGCCAGTGATGCCTTCGACGCCGAGCTACGGAAGGAGCGGGCAAAATGAGAAAGCTGATCGTGACCATGGCCATGCTGCTTGTCGGCTGTTCCGCCCGAACCGAAACGCCGCCGGCCGTCGTGGAAGTCAAAGTGCCGGTGCTGCAGAAGTGCGATATACGCCAGCCTGACGCGCCGGCGTTCGCGGTGGACGCATTACCTGTCGGTGCGCCGATCGACGCCCAGATGCGCGCCCTGCGAGCGGAACGGCACCAACGGCAGGGGTACGAGATATTACTGCGAGCCGAGATAGACAAGTGCAAAAAGTAAGCCCGGGAAACCGGGCTTTTTCGTTACTGGGGTTTGCGTTTACGCCGCTGGCGCACCTGGTATTTGAACTCGTCCCATCCCCACTGGATTAAGACCAGCATTATCGCCAGCGGCCAAAAGATAACCGCGAAGAACCGACCGACTGACTCGTCCTCTGACGTTATGCCGGCCATGAGCGCCATACCCAGAATCCAGACCACCACTAACATGATGTCATTCAGCATTCTTTACCCTCCCACACGTCGCATAACGACTTTGAAAATCTCAGCGTAGTGGTAGCGTTCGGATGTACCGTTATTCCAGTTCACCTTAATGGTTAGACCTTCAAGCTGTTCGATACTCTTGACGACATCGCCACTTCTTAAAGTGTCGCCGGGGCGAAGGTTAATCGCTTCGATAGGCGTTTCAGTTAATGTCGCCAGGACCCGTTTTTCCATATTAGTGAAATCACGTACGGTCAAAGGCCCATCTATATCCCATACCTTTCGACATTCCGGAGACATTTGCATGAAATGACGGCGGGTTTCTTCTGCGTTACGGCGCAGGAATTCATACATCCCCTGCAGCCCGGTATGGTCCGGGAGGATCATCGGAATCGGCAGACGGACAATCTGGTTTTCCTGCGCCGCCCGGCGTAACGCGTCAAAACTGCGGTATACCTGGATGCCCAGCTGGTGCGCGCGGTGGACTTCCGCTTTTGTGCCGCTACTCACCTCGTCCGCATTCGGCATGGTCAGCAGCACGGCGTCGCAACGTTCCAGCATGGCCATCGTTCCGTCCAGGAAATACTGGTCGTCGTTTTGCTTCACCTGATTTTCGAAGTCCCGGGTGTTGAGATGCGGCACCACCGGGAACAGGCCATACCGGCCCAGGGCGTTCACCAGGTTGACCGCGGTCACTTCGGCGTTGCGGATGTTCATCGGCGTCCCTACCCAGGTGCCGTCGGCGCAGGTGTACGGGCGATACGGCCCGGCAATGTAGATCAGTTTCATTGGCCTTCCCCTTTCATCGCGCCGATCGATACGGTTTCCGGAATGGCTTCTGGTGGCAGGTCATCGAACTCTACTGCCTCCACGATATCCTCGCCGGCGCGCCGCTTGATCTTGCGCAGGTAGCGGCTGTCATTGGTCAGCACCACGGCTTTAACGCCACGCTCGGCCAGATAGCCCAAGGCATCAACGCTGATACCTGACATCCGCACATCATCTTCTTCCAGAACGCAATGCGCATCAAAATACTCCCGGATAGACTCTGCGTTACGGGTCTTTCCGCAGCCATGCGGGCCGATAACAACAATAATTTTTCCGCTCATCATTTCATACCTTTGAAGTTTTTAGGGTGGCCGATGTTACTCTGAACATCGATAGTGATTTCATCCATGAAGCAGGACACGTGGATCCGCACCAGCGTTTTTGCGTTTACCATGTCCACCAGGCAAGTCGTTTGCCCGGTCACTACTGCATTAACCCGTTCATGGCCTTTCGCCTTCGCCAACTCGCCGTAGGCGGCAACCGTATCGGCGACCTTATCGGCCATGAAGTCCCACCGGACTTCGTTTATCCTCCGCTGGATGTGATGGGGGATGACTGATTCATGCGCTTTGAACATCTTATTTCCTCCCCATGGGGCGATGTGAGCCAATCCCTTTCTTGTGGCCGATGTGGATCTTCCCGCACAGTTTGCAGTGGTAGGCATCCATCGGCCCGCTGTACCCGTACGTTCGCTTGATATACCGGATGCCTGCCAAAGCGGCCGGGATGTCCGGATAACGTTGCTTTCCCTCGCATGACTTTCGGCGCAGTCTGCGCTTACTGGCCATGCTTACAGGCTCCAGTTAGGCAGGACGCCAGTGGCGGCCATGATGGCTGCGATGACGAACAGCGCAGACAGCAGGCACAGGATTAGCCCGATTCGGCGGTTCGTCTTGTCGCCGTCCTGCGGCAATGACTCGATGTACTCTTCGGCCTTCTTACGGCCCGCCTCCCAGCGCCAGTATTCCCGGCATTTCTCCCCGGTAGCGGTCGGCTGGTGCAGGTACGGATTGCTTTTTTCGGTGGCGCCCTGCAGGCCCGCCAGCACGCCTTCCGCTTCTTCCATGGTACGGGCCGGGATGAATTCCTGCGCGCCTGGTACCGGTACTTCAAAGCCTTTCTTGCTTTCGTTGATCATGGGTTATCCCTCATAGTTCATGTTAAAGGTGATGCGTATTACTGACTTAATGCCCAGGTGATCGGTGATCGCCCGGTAATTCGGCGGCTCGCTCATCATGGCGAATTCTTTTACCGCCATATACCCGGGGCTTAACGGCCGCCCCCTGGCTCTCATCCCCGTTTCATAGGCGGAGACGAACGCTTTCGCGCTAACGATCTTACGGTCCAGTACAAACCCCCATTCCATGAGCAAGGGGTAGCGCGGTGGTGCAGTTTTGGCCGTCGGCTTATCAGCGAATCTTCGGCGGCTGCAATAAACGCCATGCGGGGCGGGGTATACCCGACAAACCCCGTGATAGCGCCCCAGTTCTTCCAGCCCGTAGAAGGTGTGGCAGCTGATATCGTATTCACGTTCGCCGTCCATTAATGCGGCAACCGCGGCTTTCAGTTCGTAGTAATACTGGAACCACCGGTAATGGCGGTTGACCACGTTAGAAACGATCTGCTGGTCAATCCGGTGAACAATCTGGCTCATAATGAAAAACTCCCGTCGTTGCCTTCGGGAGTAATACTAGTTGCACACGAATCGTATGTCAAACTGTTTTTATAGGATTACAGGTTTCGCAATTTTACCTAGCCAACCGTGGTCGATAATCACCATGTACGCCTGACGATACGCATCACGTATAGCAGAATGAGGTACATTCGGTACGCAGTTTCTGGCCCTGGCGTCTGCCAGTTTCCACATATCGCCTTCGCCCGGGTGCAAACGCCGCCAGCGGTTCATTAGCGTGCGGGTATCGTTCTCCGCTTTGAAACTCCACGGGGCTTTACCTTCGCCGCCCCACAGCGTGTTTTCCAGCTGGATGAGGTCGACGCGAGGGGCGTGACCCCATACCTGCAGGTCCAGCGCCTTCCAGCACCACAGGGGTGACACAGTTTGCTTAATGTCGTCTGACTCGTCGAACTCCCAATACCCTCTCACGTTCTCTTTGACCCAATGCATGAATTCCGCACGGGCATCATCGATTGACCAGCTCTTATCATCGCCGTTCCCGAACAGGTTGAACGTGTCCATCGCCGCTTCCGGATTCTGTAAAGCCTGGCCGATCCACCACTGAACGGTATCCGGGTCGATATGCCCACGGGGCTTCCCGCGCTCCTGCAGCAACGTGAATGACACGTGGTCCATCCAGCCTTCGTCCGCGTGGAACATGACGCACGCAAATGACAGCAGGTGGCCGTTGGTCATGCATGACAGGTTTTCCACGTCGAATACGAGGTGGATTTTGCCGATGTGTTCTGGTTTTGCTCTCATGGGTGTTCCTCTTCTTTGGTCCATTCCCCACTGCCGTCGGCGCGGGTCACTTTAATAATTTCGTCTTTTTCCACGTGCATCACTGGTAACGGTGGAAATGCTACGGTATCGTCGGTGTGGCACACCCGCACTTCCACTCGCCACGGCTTCCAGAAAATCGGGATACCATCGCAATGCCCGAGGACGATGCCGGAGTATTCCCGGCCATTGTATTTATCCCGGAATCGGACCATATCCCCGTAGAGCGGGCAATCCGGTTCTGGCGGGATGGCAGCATATTTATCCGCGATACTCCGGGCTACGTCGAACATTGACATGTTAATCTCCTATAAATGGTTCGCAGCTGGCCGCGCATCCTTTCAGGATCCGGTATGTCATGTAAGCGGAGGTACGACCCCCGCTGAACAGCACCAGTAAGCGCGGCTTTGCCTTTAGAGGTCGATCTCGTCAGGGTCATCGGCACGGCCATACATTTCTTCGAACAGGATCATCGCGGCGGCGTACACCAGCGTCCCGCGAAGTTCGTTGATCCGGGCCTGTTTAGTCGGCAGCGATCGGGCTTCAATGGTTTTCTTGATAACCTGCTGCGCCAGGCCGGCATCGCTGTCCAGCATACGCGCCATGGTCAGGATCGGCTGTTCAGTGAACGGCAGGTCATTAGCGTGACGCTCACGGCCTTTACCATACGCCGCCTGTTCCAGCGCGCCGAGGAAGGTGCGCAGCAACGGCAGATAGTCATCCCGGTCTTTCTTGTTTTTGAAACGGAACATTACCGACGGGAAGCCGGACTCATCGGCTTCCATCGTCAATTCGTATTGCTGCTGTTTAGCCGCCTTAACGCCGTACGGCGCAGCCATCGCGGGCGACGTACCGACTTTACGACCATCCCACGCGAAGGCCGCCGGTTGGTTATTCGCTTTTATCATCTTCGCGATGTTTTCCATGGCATCCTGGGCCGTACCTCCGGTGATCCTGACTTCGGTTACGGCTTGCTGGCAGCGCTTAACGAGAAAATGAACGGTGGAGATAATCGTATCTGCCGGGGCATCCGGGTCGAGTTTTAATTCTTTCGCGATCGCCTCAATCGTTTTTTCATGTCCGACTGCCTGTGCCTTCACCGCGCCTACCATGGCCAGTATTTCGTCCCAGCTACGGCCTGTAACTCCCAGCGCGTTCGCCAGCTGGTCACGTATTTGCGAATCAAGGGACTGGTTACGCAGTGTGAGGATTTTATGGCAGTTGAGATGCGCGAACATGAGATAGTTCATCGCGTCGATCAGCTTGCCTTTAGCGATTGAATCACGAATGCAGGTGCGGCATTCATGTTCGGTCATCTCTTTCCACGGTTCGGCTGTCGCCCAGCCTTTGCGCTTATCCGCGCCGTAATAGAGACGGCCAAGCATCTCATCAAAGACGGCTTTGACCTCATCCAGAAATTCTTCTGACAGTAAATTGCTATGGAATGGGGGCCAACGGAGTTCGGTCCGGGGGTGAACGATGCGATTTTTTGGGGTGCCTTTAGCCGGTACTACTTCGGGTTTCTCTGACATGGTATATCTCCGGGTTGTTTTGTTGTTCGATTAGAATACTAGCTGCACACGTTTTGTGTGTCAAACGTTTTCCAGAAAATCTACAGTTCCCACCATAAAGTTTCGGATGAACTGGGCGCCGACTTGAGGGACGATTGCATTGCCGTATCCGCGCAGTCGCAAGACCCGTCCGGGTGCATTTTCGGCGAGGGGGAAAGACGTACCGGCATTTTTCCAGCTGGTCGCACCCCAGCATATCGCTGTGTGACATGCCACGATTTGTGACAGCTGTCGCAAAGGGTCTGGAGATTCTCCGGCGCATTGTTCGTCCAGTCCTCGTCTATATGATGAATAACGAGCCGTAGGGGTGAACCGCAGCATTCGCACATGGTCTTTAAGTGCTTTCGCGCCTGAACGTTCATCGCTGAACGAGAATTTCCACCCTTGGTCTGCGAGTTGGCGCATGAAAGACAGCAAAAACGGCGCTTCTTGAAGGCAGTCAAATCCTCCATCCGTCCGCCATTTAGCCTCTTCCGATAGAAGAAGGTGCCACAAGTTTCGCACTCCTTCCCGTCCGTCGGTTTTATGTTGCTCCGCCCAGCGGGAGACACTCGCTTCAATGGCCCGGATATCGCTATCGCGGATTCGTCCCATTCCTCGGGGTATCCCATCAACCATCTGCTGTGCGCTGGATTCAACGGGCCGGAAATTTCCATCCCGGCATAGCAGCCAGTCAGCATTTGACCATGCGCCGTGATCCTGATCGGGAAGCCGGGGGCAGGCGTACGCTTCTCCATGCCCTTCCGGTAGCTCCCCGATAGCTGCCCCCTCGATGCCGGCGAGTCCGGTACTGTCAGCGGTGTCGGATAGGTCGCCAGCTGCGCCGCCACGTCCAGCCGGTCGACGGATAGTTTGCCATTCCTTATCCGCCCACCCGCGTAGCCGCCTTTCCAGTCCGTCGCTGACGAGGTCGGCCAGGTCGATAGCACCAAAGAAAAGTCGATCTCTTTTGTGCGGGGCGCCGACGCTGCACGCTGGCAATACTGCCGACCCGCAGGCGTAGCCTTCGTCTTCCAGCTCAACGAATAGAGCATCGAGCCACAGTTCTTTAATTGCTGCGCTAACCTGTTCGCCAAAAATAACTGGAGGTCGCAGCTCTGCGATGAGGTCGAGAAAGGCCGGAGCCAGGTGACGGGAGTCGTCCCGCCCGCCTCGTTTTCCAGCCACACTAAAAGGCTGGCACGGCGGACTTCCCGTACACACTGGCGCATCCTCCGGCCATCCGGCGAGTTTAAGGGCCAGCGGCCAGCCTCCGATCCCGGCGAAGAAATGGTGTTGGGAGAAGCCTTTGAGGTCTTCCGGGGCGACTTCGGTGATTGATCGTTCATCGACAATTCCATCTGGCAGGTGGCCGCGCCTGATTAGTTCGCGAAGCCACGCTGCGGTTTTTGGGTCCCACTCGTTAAAATAGTGAAATGGTTTAGAGCCGTTTATGTATGCCATTCTGCGCCTTTTCCGCGCGCTGCTTGAACACGCATTCAACGTGGATGGTTCGCCATGACCCGGCATAGCGTTCGTAATGGCCGGCGCCGGCCGGCACATGCTTTTTGCAGTAGTAGCAGACTCCAGCGTATTTATTTCTGGCCATCTTTGATCCTCGCGAAACAGGCATACGGCCCATCGAATTCCGTCGGCGCCGTATACAGGAGAAACCAGCCCGACCCGTTCAGTGACGTTGGCCGTGGCATCCAGGTTCGAAGGATTGACGCTTTCATCTCGTCCGTCTTCGCGTTGTTGTATGCCCACCGCAGCGGCACTTCCAGCGCTCGCGGATAGCCTTCGCCCATGTAGAAACCGTTCAGCTCCAGGTTGTATGCGTCCAGCAGCGCGTCGAAATTTGAGCCGTCGTAATGGTTACTGGCATGAAAGAAGACGGGATGAAAGTACCAGGCGTCCGGGGTGTACCCGTCCGCCAGGTTTACATGCTCGCCGATTACGCCATCGTTAAACACGTTTGGCTTTGGCATTCTTTCCTTCCTCTTCGCCGACCGACCAGACTACTTCGGTGAACGGGTCAGGGTTGATCGTCGTCCCGACCTTGTTCTGGTCGAGATACCAGTCGTCGCCGCACCAAAGTTTGACGCCGTGGTCATCCCGGCGGACTTCAACGTCGAACGTTTTCTCTTCGGTGATCTTGCCGTTACGGGTTACAGTTTTGGTTAATTTCATGGTCTTGGCCTCACGTTTATGAACACGAACCTGTTTCATCTCACACCTCGTCCCACTGGGCGATCCACTTCTCGCAGACGTCCTGCATGATGTTGGCCATGGGCAGTCCGATGTCCATGAGCGCTTCCCGGGAGATGTACTCCGGGGCATGTTTCTCTTCGTCTTCCGGGTCGAAGATGACTATCGCGGCGCCGAAGCCCGCGGACGTGGCGCCAGCGGCGTCCTTCTTCGCTTTGAACCATACCGGCGGTTCGAAACCGATGCGTCCTTTGATGAATATGGTGCGCGTGGCGATGGTATCTGGCCACCATGTTTCAGCCGTTGCCGCTTTGATCAGCCAGACCGTACCCGCGCCTTTCTTCCGTTCTTCTTCCGCCTTGGCCATGATATTGACCATGCCGGTCAGCGGCACTTCCGCCGCACGGTTACGGCTGTACGGCGGGTTAGCGAAACCCCATACCCGCTGAACGTGATCGGCGACGTCGTACACCTCTGCCGCGGCCTGCAGTTCCTCCTGTTCCTCCTGTATCTCTTTCAGCCTGCCCGCCCAGTCCTGGCGCAGCGCGTTATCCTCGGCGGTGTAATAGCGCGTGCATTTGGCGTTCTGGCCATCGGTGAACAGGTCCAGCACCAGCGGGCCGAACAGCTTGTCCAGCGCGAAGAACAGCCAGTCCGGTGTCCGCCACTGGTCGCCTATCTCTTTCAGGTCATGCGCTTCCCGGGCTTTCAGCGCGATGAGGTTGTCAACGTATTCAGAACTCAACTTGATGCCTCCATGTATGGACTTGGTTGCCCTGGGTGATGAGATTCACAATGATAAAGCCGCCTTCTTTTTCCATTCGCGCTTTATCCGCGAATGCCGGAATTGCGGCAAGGAAGTCTTTCCAGGGCAGGTGGTTAAACGCGCCAATGGCTACCGAGATTTCCAGGTTTTTATTTCCACCGGCCTTGTGGGAAACGCAGCAAAGACTGGTTCCGGTTTTATCCCGCAGCCAACGGTCTACGCTCCGGAGGAATTTACCGTCTCCGGCCGTTAAAATGTCGCACTGGACAACGATATTTGTCACGTCACTCATGGTCATCACCATTTAGTATTTTCAGGACTGACTCACGGTTCGCCCGTAAGACGGCCATGATTGTCTTTGCATAACTGGACTCGCCGTCATGCGATTGGCTGAACGTACGCCGAAAAGTTTCTTCCCGTACCAAGATCCGTTTATGTTCAGGCGCGGAGGCACCGGCATACGCGCGGGATACCGGAACGACGTGTAATTCGATTGAGGCAAAATACTTCCCTAAATCGTTATGGTTGCCGAGTAGCTTGGTCGAATGTACGTGGTCTTCCGGACTTCCGTCGAAAAGCGCTTTTCTCACGTTCAGGTAACTTGTGATATTAAATGCATCCGGGATAACGCCGGCTTTCATAATATCCACACAGATTTCCCGAATGGTATTTGGGTCGGTGATGTACTTTATCATTTGTCCGTCTCCGGTCCGGTTGTTCGAATTGTCAAAACAACGGCATTGAAAGCCGCGCAGGCTTGTGAAAATGTCGAGAACCGGTCTTCGTGGCGATGACCTGATACTTTGGCTTCGACGAGGAACGGAAACCCTTTGGTCCCGGCGTAATCATAAAGGACGACATAATCTTCACCTTGCTCAACATACCGCAGGTCTTTCATTTCCGTTTTTCCTTCTGTCGTGACACGAACTGGACTGGGGTGACGACCTCACCGAAATTCGGATAACGGCTGCGCACCAGCTCCAGGGTCAGCGGGTTGATCTCCGCACGCGGCGTCTTCACGTCGTACGCGCGGTCCGGGATATCAATGCGGCGCATGTACGTCGGTCGCATTCCAACGCGTACCGCGTAGCTATACGCTTCCTCCGGGCCATTCGCCCAGACCACAAAGCCGACTCCGCGGCGCTGCAGGTAATACGCCTGCGGCGGCGTCGGCCAGACAGGCCCGGTGGTCACGCCATCGCGCAGGAAGATTGATATTTCAATGGCCGCTTCTGTAGCCGCGCGATGGTTAATGAGGTCGCGACTGCGCTGAATGGTACGGAAGTCTGCCTTTTTCTCCGAACACTCCGGCGGATGGGGGTCGTTGGCATCCCACGTCTTCCCGCACCACGAACAGAAGAACTGGTCGGAATACTGGATAACCTTTTTATGGTCTTTAGTTTCCATCGGTGTCCTCCATCATCCAGGACGGCCATACGCCATCGCGGATCATCTGGCGCTGGGCTTTCCAGTCGGCCTGTGCCAGCTCTTTAACCCTGGTACGGATGATGGCGTCAGGCATAAACGCTTTCATCACGTCCGCCAGAAAAACCTTATTGTGGATGTCCACGGCGCGGTTATGCAGCGCCCGCGCGCAGGACTTAATCGCCGCTTTATCATTGCCGTGTTCTTTCATGCACAGCATGAGCGTAGCCATAAAGTCAATCGCTTCTGACAGGCCAACGCATTGCGGTTTCTCCGGCCCGTGTACCTCAATGGAAATACTGGTCGCCGGGAACAGCAGGTGGTCTTTGTACGGGCGCAGCCAGTCCGCTTTTGCCCGGTCTTCTGCGCTGGTGGTCATACCTCAATGTCCTCTTCCCGGATCAGCTGCAGGGCGTTGCCGTTCACCGCCCACGGTTGCCACACGTCCACCACCAGCGCCGCACGGAATGACCGGTTGAAGCAGTTCTCAACCATGGCCCAGTTATCGTCCGGACGGTCTGACGCGATGCCATTGCGTTCCCAGTGCCACTGGCGAGGCGCCTGGGCCAGCTCGCGGAGAGGCGGGCGAGGGTGTGAGTAGGGATTGCACAGGCCGGAGCGCAGCAGGCCGCGCTGGAGCCATGAGCGCTGCCACCAGATGTCACAGCGGGTCGACCCGACGGCGTATTCCTCTTCCAGCATGACGCACATGATCAACGCGCACACCGTATCGCGTGGCGCCGGCGCACCGATGAGGTCGAAATCTTCCAGCCTCTTTGCCAGCTTATCCGCAGAGCCCTCGTCAGCGCCGTTGCCGTCGGTGCGGTCATGCAGGATTACATCGAGGATGATGGCCGGAAAAACGACCTGTTTGCCGTTGCGGGTAAAGCGGGGATTCGGCTCATTGAAGAGGGCGTGATACAGCTGCCCGAACCACTCTGACAGGTCAGGCACGAAGTCGGCGATATCCGGCCAGCTGCGTTCTTCGGTGTTGTGGATGCGTACGGCCGTCTCTTCCTCTATCGGGTCATACTCGACGCGGACGATGCAGCGCGGGCCGTGCGGGAGGGGGAAAATGTAGATGGTCTGTTTGCCGATTCGATTCTGGTCAAAGCGGCCAAACGACATTAAATGCTTCTTCATGGGATGTTCCTTTTTGTGGACTCCCAAGAAATGTAGCTGAACACGATTCGTGTGTCAAACGCTTTCTGCAGGCAAAAAAGAAGCCCGGACAAAGTGTACCGGGCTTATGGCGAGTGGAATACCGAGCATGAAGATTCATCCCATGTCCCGATCACTATACGTCAGGATTGCGATAAATCAAATCCCAGTAGGTGAAAGTTTCCAGGTCGACTTCCGTCCAGTCCGGGTCGTCCAGGTACGACAGGCAGGTGCCGGCATCCTCAGCGCAGACCTGCCCGGCGGCCGCATTATGCAGCAGGCGGACTTCCCGGAAATAGATGAACCACTCGCGGCATGGCGTATAGGACTCGGGCTGACGGGTCTTGATGATCTGGCCCGTCTTTTTGTCCTGCCAGTACGCGGTCCGTTTCTTCGCCAGGTAGCCCATATCAGCCCACCCTCATGACGCGGGACCCCATGCGGCCGTAAATCGGGTCGCGCAGCACCCAGCGGATAGCCAGCTTATACCCCAGCTGGTACCCCAGGCGCCGCACGTAGCCCAGGTCCGCAGGCCGCTTGCCGCTCACGAAGAAGGACTCGCCGACAGCCATAGCGCCAAGCAGGCGTTTATGCTCGGCGATATGGGGATTCGGTTTAGCGTGTTTACGGCCTGCCATGTCACACCTCGTCGTCGTCTTCCAGCTGCGCGTCGACCTCAACCGTGATGTCCATCTTATCGCGGAAGACGTCAATGACGTCCTGCAGCGACAGCACCGTCTGGAACAGGTTGGCCATGTAGGTCAGGAACGTACCGCTGTCATTGTTGTAGCGCTCCAGCGTGGCTTCGTAGTTGGCGTCAACGTCTGCCTCGCCGATGTGGATCCCGGAGATGATCGCCTTGTCGGTAAGGCGGAAGAACACGTTGCCCACGCCCGGGCGCATCTCGCCTTCGTCGATTCGCATGTTCAGCGCCCGAACCGTGTAATGCCGCGCCAGGTAGTCGAGGACCACTTCATCCTTGTGGATGTCAATGTCCTTGAACTTCACGTCGTCGCCGTCATCGTGCTTGATATGGATAAAGTCGTCGCCGGTGACGCCATCGATGTCGCCGCGTACGACCTTCTCCATTGACTGACGCAGCACGAAGTCATTGATCAGCAGGTGTTCCACTGGCCAGGTACCGAACGCGGCACGCAGCAGGGAGTTAATCTCTTCGGCTGTCCTGGCACTGGTGGTGAACACGTAGACGTACGGGACGGCGATGATCACGTTGTAGCGGGTCGGGCGGATAGGCGCGGTTTTCAGCATTTCGGCTTCGACATCGTCTTTCAGCTGCGCCCAGTCTTTCCGGGTCGGTTCCCAGCCTTCAATCTCTTTCTCGCGCCAGGTGTCCATACGCTTCGTCACTTCGTTGCGCACGCTGACGCCGGGCAGCACGCGTTCGCGCTTTTCGGCCTGCAGCACGATGGCGTTAGTGCCGGGGATGCCCATGGCAAACTTGCCGCCCACGTAGTCCGCGTACGGCGCAAAGCCAATCGTCTTATAGCCGATCGGGTCTTTGACTTCATGCTTCGCCAGCAGATCGCTCACACGGCCGGCGGCGAATTCGTGGACGCTCATTTCGTCCATGTTCGGCGTGTTCAGCAGCGTGCGGTGGAAACTCTTTACCGACTTCTCGCCGGCGTTTGCGGCGCCAAAGAGCGCGCCGAGATGCAGAATGATGACTTTCTCAAAGCCTTTAACTTTCATTGGGGGTATCTCCGTTTGCAAACAGATTCAGGAATGGCGCACGCACAAGGGCGGCGGTTAGATGGGCCAGCAGCACACGGTTCGTCTCCCGGGCGCTACGCAGGTCTGCCGCCATTTCGGCATACTCTTTATCGACTTTGACAAAGGCGCCTTCGTCAGCGTCAGGGTCGACCACCGTGTTGCCGAGGACTTCGGTATACACCCGGGTCGCTTCATCCTCGATGTCGGCGATAATGCTGTTCAGGATGGCGATCTTACTGCGTACCTGGTCGAGCCGGTCAGCGCGAGTCTTCGCGTACGCCTGCAGTAATTCGGTATTCATCCGCGTGCTCTCTTCTCGTTACGGCGGCGCTGGCGGTCTTCCTTGCGCTTCTCCACCTGTGCATTCCAGCGGTCGCGTTCCTCTGCCTCCGCCCAGTGTTTACGCCAGCGTTCTTCCCGTTCGCCAAGCGCTTTACTGACCGCACCGTCGATAACTTCCATGGCCCGGACCAGTTCGTCTTCCGTCATCTCGGCAGCAGAGCACTTCCCGATCTCCGTCTGCAGTAAACGGACAACGGCAGAGATGCCGATCGCGTCAATGGCGATACGCGCCTTTTGCGCATACAGCAGTCTTTGGTTAACCGGCATCATTTCGCCCCCGTTGTCAGGACGACATAAAGGACCGCCACGCAGGCGACCAGCTCGATCAGTACCATGAACAGGATGGACGCCAGCAGCAGTTTTGCAAATGACGGCAGGTACGGCGTCAGGCGTATGCGGGCATGACCGTCAAGCGGGTGGTGTTTCATACGCCTGCGGTTACGTTTGGTCCAGCGGCGCGCCCAGTTTTCTCCGCGGCGGCGCATTAACGAATCATTCATCTCGGTTCCCTCGCATGGCATCGCGCATGGCTTTCGGTGGGTAGATTTTATTGACGCCATCACCTTCACGCAGGAAACGGATTAGCATGGCCAGTGTCTGCACGATCTCTTCTTCGACGTGGACCCAGGTATCACGGCGCTCCGCGTAATGCACTGCGGCCTTGATTACCTCGCCGGCCTCTTCCGAGAATTTCAGCATGGTGTAATTCGGCTGCGGGTATTTTTCGATAGCCTTTGCCGCCTCCTGGCGAGCCAGGTCGACGAGGATATCAAAATAGTCGGCCTTCCCTTCCGCCTGCGAATTCATCTGCAGGTAAAAACTGGCCAGCGTCATGAGGAATTCCGGGCTGGCGAAAGTGATGTCCCCACGGCGTACCGCATCGCGATACCGGGCGACGCTTTCTGGGTTGACTTCTCTGAACTCATTTTCATTTGACATGGGGTTTCCTTCTTAGCGTTTTTCGCCAGCAATCTCCGCCAGTACGGCAGCGACTTCCGGCGTTGGCATGTGGGTATTGGCCCAGTACAGCAGCCCGATGATGTAGTGGATCATCTGACCGACCTCTGCCGCGCCGCGGGCTTTTCCGCCTTTGGCTTTCGCATAATCGCCTTCGCTGAACAGCACTTTGCCGGTACCGCGGTAGCCAACGATGGCCGAACCGGTATGCGTGACATAAATCGCCACCGCATATTTGTCTTCCAGGGAGCGGAACGCCGGGCCAGCATCGAGTCGTTTGCGCGGCGCCGCAACGCGGTTCACCGCCAGCGCGACATTACTCGGTGTCGGGTTTTCCATTGAGCGGCTCTCCGTTCAGGGTGTAGATGACGACGCCCGGCACGCTGACGTCGATCGACAGCGATGGCACAAAGCCGGACATAACGTTCTGCGGGGTGATGGTGGCGCGTTTCAGGCCGTTCTCGTACATGATGTTCGCGATGCCTGCCATGACGGACTTCTCCATGAGGTTCAGGGTCGTCTCTTCGCGCATCTCCAGCAGCAGTTCCAGTTCGGCGGCGCGGTCAGGGATATCGAATGCCCGCTGCAGCGCACCGATTAGCGCAATGGCGTCATCACGGGTAAGCCGGCTGATAGCGTCAATTTCGCCATTCGGGCTTTCGACCTTGATGGACCCGCGCTGTTCATCGTAGCCATACTGACGGGAAACCGTGGCTTCACGGCCATCACTGAGGTCCAGTTCTTCGAATGCTTCTGCTGTGGTCATGTGGTGTCTCCGGGTGAAAAGGGTGGTACGGCAAAAAAGAGGTATCGTGACTGGGAAAC
>OGVK01000018.1_pt1 | contig 20172 bp, 19 predicted proteins | sample 1575721 | NCBI WGS metagenome assembly OGVK01 (sample SAMN07581521, study PRJEB24739) | freshwater metagenome | place: Singapore | collected 2015-01 | reverse complement strand
TCGGGTTTGTATCTCAATATGCAAAAGCTATCCTTGCAGGAAAGACGTACTCGATTGGAGCAATTTCGGAAAGAGCTACCCCAGCGCTTGCAACAGCTATACAAGGCAGCTACTACTGGCAAAACCCAGTCGCAACATTTTCGAGGTGCTGATATTTGGGGCATCACCCAAATTTCGGGGAAATTCGCCACGAAAAGCATATAACTAATTGTTTTTTAGCTAATTACGGTTAATCCATTTCCTCTAAATCAAAAGATTGGTTTAAGTCCACTTTCAGGGTATTTTCGACTACTTCATCAGAAAAATCATATTCTCCCTGAAAATTAATGTGTTTGTAGGCGAATGCTGCCGATTGAGATAAGGCTTTTTGTATCTCTTTTCTTTCTTCTGGGCTTGCCTCAATGAGTTTTTGAGTTTGATACAAGTAATTGTAACAGACAATTGAATTTATCAAGAGTTGTTTGCTCCGAGCCATCACTAATAACTCTTCTTTGGTGGCAAATTGAATCAGCCCATCGTGTCCTAAATTGAGTTCATCCGAAAGCTGGTGCATACTTTCAATTTGAGTGAGTTGATGGTTAATAATCCGTCTAAGGTCTTCTAAGTGCATATATTTGAGAACAAAGATGGTTTGAACAAGTTTCCCTAACTCTTGCAAAGCCACATTTAAAGGGTGTTTATTGGAATAAGAAGTCAGTCTTTTCAGCAGAACGGATGGCGTAGTTTGTTTTAATTTGAGTGTGGCTACCAATCTCAAAATATTATCCCATTGTTCAGCAATAATTTTAGTATTGATATTATTTCCTGCATTAATTTGATAATCAAGCTGTTGTGTGATTGGCATTCCTGCTACTCCGTATAATTTCACCTTGTGAATCTGTTTGAAACGTGGCTGAAACTCAATCCCAAGCAAATAACAGATAGCAGAATTGATATAATTGATACCGTGTTGGTCGGTGGAGTGTAAACGGTTAATTTCTTCATCATCGTCCTCCCTCATTTCATCGGTATCGGTGGTATCAATTACTTGGGCTTTCTCTTTTCTTTTGGGCTTTGGTTGTAAAACGGGTTGATAATGTAACAATCCATCCAAGATAAACCATGCCTCAAATTCTCCTGCCGAAAAAGTAGTCGTATAGACCACAGGGTAATGTTCTGCCATGAATGAGTAAATGATAATGCCTTTTTCTTTTCCGAAATATTTGGCGGAATAATTGGCATGGATTGAATTGAGTGCCATTGTATATTTTTGTCCATCCGAAGCAGACCGCAATAAATTCTCTTCTTCCTTAAAAACAGCGTTGATTGGCATAGAATCTATGATTTGGATAATTTTATCATTAGCATCCAATAGATTTTTAGACGACAAGTGCCAGTTAGAGGTTTTTTCAAGAGCCGATAAGGTAATATCAGGAGATTTTTTGCATTTTTTAGCCATTAACCCCAGCCCTAAATTACACCCCCAACTGATAATGGAAGCAAAATTGATTACGTTTGGCATTATTGCTCGGCGATATTCTACCATCTTATGAGTTAGTTTATTGGTAAATCCAGTATGTTCATTAACCGTATGAAGTACCTCAAAAATGGTTACATATAGTTCTGGTGCGTATAACTCTACATTCAAGGTCTGGACTTTTTTGGTAGGTGTCGTGAATTGGAGTGTGTTATTTTTTCGTTTTTTGACGAATGGATTTATCCCTTTATTGATTGTTTCCCAGTCACGATAGTAAGGTCTGGCAACAATTGAAACGTGAAGGTTATGTTATCGCACGTTGTACAGTTGCTCGATTGATGCAGAAGCTAGGTATACAAGGGGTTTGGCGTGGTAAGAATAAACAAACCACCCGTAGCCGAGATGATCAAAAAAGAGCAGATGATTTAGTGAAACGTAATTTTAATGCTGATCATCCTGACCAACTGTGGGTGAGTGACTTTACGTATATTCAAACTCATTCAGGCTGGGTCTATACCGCCTTTATTATTGATGTGTTCTCACGAGCCATTGTTGGATGGAAAGTATCTACACGAATGAATACAGATATGGTGCTCGATGCACTTGAGCAAGCATTGCACGATCGAGGTATGCCAAAGAATGTGATTCATCATTCCGATAGAGGTGTTCAATATCTTTCTATTCGCTATACCAATCGTTTAGAAGCAGCAAATTTACGAGCATCAGTCGGTACAACTGGTGATTCATACGATAATGCTCTGGCTGAAACGGTGAATGGCTTATACAAAACAGAGGTGATTGAATATTTAAAAGCAGATTGGCAAGGTTTAGCAGATGTACAACTTGCGACACTAAACTGGGTAGATTGGTTCAATAAAAAGCGTGTACACAGTGCACTGGGTTATGTATCGCCTTTTGAGTTTGAAGCAATGTACTATGATAAGATTAACCCGTTAGGTCAGGTGGCCTAACTTAAATAAAAAAGTCTCCGACAAACCCGGTACGGTTCATCTTCCAATAATAATAGTAGTAATACTGAAACATCTCCAACAGATAATACGACTATCACAGAGACACTTACCCTACTAAAGCAGGAAGGGAAATACCTATTTGGTGATTATGATCCTAATGATGCAACAACTACAAAAGGATATATTGATCATGCAATGGATACCTTTTCCCAAGGACCATTACAATTAGCAATAGATGCTAAAAAAGCCTTTGATTCAGATAAAAGTAACTTTGTATACCGCGAAAAGTGCATGGATTCGGGGCAATATGCAAATACTGGTTGTTATATTTTATATGGTGACACTGAAATTAAAGCCGTCTTAAATAAAATTGCTGCAAATAAATATCAAAACTGGGATTTTGATGTTAATGATGATGAAATTGCTGGAATGAAGCTATCAGCTGAGCAAATTGATCATTACACTGGAAAAACAATGATTATCATTTTCGATAATCAAAATGCTGATAAGAAATATAATGATATTTGGGTTACTGGCGTTTTTGGTTATCCATATAAACAATCTTGGGGTTTAAGCCAAGAAGACCAAGTTAGAATTGTTTCCATGAATGAAGCTGATACTAACTACCAAGTAACTATTACTTATGCCGACCAAACCAGTGAAACTAAAGGTGCTTTGAGTATTTATAAAGACCCGACCTCAACTGATGGTGATTTATATGTTTTACAAAATAACTCTGGTTTTGATGTTTTAATCAATGACAATCCTAATACACCTGAAGTAGAGCCTGTTTCTTTTACAATTAATTCTGTTCCTGGAGATAGTGACAGTTTGGCAACCTTTAGAAAAAGTGCCTCAGGACTACAAATCTTAAATATCCCAAGTGTAACCGCACTTTCTGGTACTCGTATTGAAAATGAAGCGCCTTCTACAAATGCTCAAAGTTTTACAGGTAGTATATATTTAGAAGGAAATAATATTTTTACTTTCAAAAATGCTTTAAATGGTGAAATACTCAAATTCAAGCATGTATTTAACGAAATTACGTTCGAAGGTCAGTCAATTAATCGTAATGGTGTAATTGAAACAACATTAACACAACCCCAAGGAGTGAAATTTTAACTCCTAAATAAAAGTGTAAACAAATCATTTTATTAGGGTTTGTTTACACTGCTTTTATAAAGGCTAGAAAATGTACGACATAATTATTATTGGTGCAGGCACAGCGGGTCAGGCTGCGTATAAAGAAGCAATTAAACATACTTCAAATATACTGATTATTAACCATGGTCCTTGGGATACCACGTGTGCACGTGTAGGTTGCATGCCAAGTAAAGTACTCATTTCAGCCGCAAACCAATTACATGATGCTCAATCACTAGATAAATTTGGGATTTCAGCCCAATTAGAAATCGACACAAAATTAGTCATGTCTCATGTTCGTCAATTAAGAGATCGTTTTACACAATCAACCTTAAAAGATGTAGCCCGCTGGGAAGCAAGCCATAAAATATCGGGGCACGCTCACTTTATTGATGGCTCCACAATTGAAGTCAATCAGGAACATTACCAAGCCCGAAGCTTTATTCTTGCCGTGGGTTCAACACCAAGTTTTGATCTTGCGTGGAAAAAGGAATTAGGATCTAAACTCATCACTTCCGATAACATCTTTGAACTTGAACAATTACCTAAATCTATCGCTGTGATTGGAAGTGGTGTGATTGCACTGGAACTTGCTCAAGCCTTGCAGCGACTCGGAGTAAAAACTACGATTTTTGCCCGCAGCCGTAAAGTCGGCACACTCACCAGCCCAGCCTTACAAACACTGGCACAGGAAATTTTAAATCAAGAACTTGAGTTAAAGTTCGAAGTCTTACCCACACACGTAAAAAATACTGATGCTGGTGTAAAAATTAACTTTCGAGAAGGTGATCAAGACCAAAGCCTTATAGTCGACTATTTACTGGTCACAACAGGTCGTCGGACCTTATTAGACAGTTTAAAATTAGAAAATATAGACTCCCAATTCAGGGAACTAAAAAATTTGCCTGTTCATCCTGATACTAAACAACTGGGTAAATATCCAATCTTTATTGTTGGTGATGCACACACGACTACACCTATTCAGCATGAAGCAGCCCATGAAGGACGCCGAGCCGTTTTAAACTGCTTAAACCTACAACAGATACAAAGCATTCGCAATTTAACTCCTATCGGGATTGTATTTTGTGAACCAGAAATGGCGATCGTAGGACAAAACTACAAACAACTTAAAAATCAGGACGTGCCTTTTGTGACAGGCTATGTATCCTATGAACGTCAAGGTCGTGCACAGGTTTTAGCTAAAAATTATGGGGCACTCGAAGTCTATATCCATACCGAGACGCGTAAAATATTAGGCGCAGAATTACTCATGACCTCAGCGGAGCATATTGCCCACTTACTCTGCTGGATGATTTCGGAAGACTGTACGCTTGATCAACTTCTTCAAAAACCGTTTTATCATCCAACCTTAGAAGAAGGGCTGAGAACAGCTCTAAAACATGCTCGTCGCCAATTAAATGCTATTCAGTAGCCTCTTCTTGTTTAACAACACAGCAACACGCTGCGTATGTGTAATCAAATGCACAATCCAGCGTTGAGCTGCCAACAATTCTAATGTTTGAGAAGCGGTCAACTGATGGTTCACCGAGGCATGCATGATTTTTTGTCGTAAAAAGTCTTGTTGCTCAGCACTGAACTGCTCAAGTTGCACCAACTCTTCAACAAAATCACTTGGAAATTTAGCAAAAGGTTCGGCTTGTAAATAAACAATCTGTCGCTCTAGGTGTTCTGCAAGTACATTCGGTAATTCTTGTAAAATTTGCTGCTTTTTAAGTAAATCGACTTGTGCCACTTCATTTAAATCATTTCTTAACACGCGAACATATACCAGCAATCTTAACAAAAGAATCAAACGCTGTTGATCCGCTGAAGATTGTGGAACTTCCATTTGTTCTAAATAGGCTTCTACTTTTTTTAGGGTCGCATCAAGCTCATTGGTATTGATCATCGGAGAAATAATTTCACCACGGATAAATTTAATCAATAATCTATAAATATCAACAATTGATTGTAGTAACACACGCTCTGTAGCCGCAATCGCTAACGCAGGCACACTATATAAAGAATCATCCAAGTAGCGTGTTAATGATACTTCATGTTCTGGAATTAATTTAACCAAGATCTGCTCAAATTTACCAATAAAGGGCATAAAAATTAAAGCCCCCAACAAACTAAAGCACGTGTGAAAAGCAGCCACAATTAATACAGGATCAATTGAATGAACATAACTCACATGCTGAAACGTCCATAAAAAAGCAGGTAATAGCAGTACGAAAGCAAAAATTGCGGTAATTGCATTAAAAATAACATGGACAGCTGCCGTACGTTTAGCGCTGGCTGTCGCACCAATTGCAGCTAATATGGCAGTTAATACCGTTCCGACATTTTGCCCAATCACAAGAGTCAGCGTCTGTTCTAAATTAATTGCCTGACTGGCTAAGGCCGCTAAAGTTGCAGTAATTGCAGCACTTGAAGATTGCAAGAGGATTGTCATCACCAGACCAATCAGGACCAGTAATAGACTTCCCCAAAGACTGTCTACAGACCAGCGACTTAAATCTACACTATCTGCAACAGCCGACATCGCTTGCTGTAATACATCAATACCAAAGAAAAGTAACCCGAATCCAGCGATGGTCATGCCAAATAAGGCCAGCCGATCTTGTGCAAGTAATTTTAGAATTGCCCCTACGGCAATCAAGGGTAAAGCGAGCTTTGCGATTGAGAATTTTAAACCGAGTAATGCCACCATCCAACCTGTGCTGGTCGTTCCAATATTGGCTCCAATAATGACGCCTATCGCATTACTAAATGTTAAAACCCCTGCACTGACAAAGCCAATGGTTGCCAATGTCGTCGCAGTCGATGACTGTACCACCATGGTAAGGGTCATCCCTGAGAACATTGCTTTCAAAGGAGAATCTGTAAAGCGAACCAGCCATTGTCTTAATGCCTCACCTGCGAGTGCTTTTAAACTATCCGTCATGAGATTCATGCCCAACAGAAACAAGCCGATCCCGCCAAGTAATTGTAATAAGGTATTCAGCACGCTAACCCTCAACTATAAGTAAACCTACTTTCAATCTATCCATATGCTCAAAAAACTAGCAAAAGAATATCTGTATAAACTTTATTCGATATATTGCCTAACTAAATTTTCAACCACGCAATAAAAAACACCCCCAACTGTTAGGTTGGGGGTGTTTTAGATTTAAAAGCTGGCGATGACTTACTCTCACATGGCAAACGCCACACTACCATCAGCGCGAAGAGGTTTCACTTCTGAGTTCGGGAAGGGATCAGGTGGTTCCAACGCTCTATGGTCGTCAAGCAATTCGGTTGCTGCATCGTGGTTTAGACGCTACAGCGAATTGGGTATGTGACTGGATTGCGAGTCCTGCAAGCTTTCGGCTTACTTCATCTTCACATCTAACACGCAAATTGTTTGGGTGTTATATGGTCAAGCCTCACGGGCAATTAGTATTGGTTAGCTCAACGCCTCACAGCGCTTACACACCCAACCTATCAACGTCGTAGTCTTCGACGGCCCTTTAGGGAGCTCAAGGCTCCAGTGAGATCTCATCTTGAGGCAAGTTTCCCGCTTAGATGCTTTCAGCGGTTATCTTTTCCGAACATAGCTACCCGGCAATGCCACTGGCGTGACAACCGGAACACCAGAGGTTCGTCCAACCCGGTCCTCTCGTACTAAGGTCAGCCCCTCTCAAATCTCAAACGTCCACGGCAGATAGGGACCGAACTGTCTCACGACGTTCTAAACCCAGCTCGCGTACCACTTTAAATGGCGAACAGCCATACCCTTGGGACCGGCTTCAGCCCCAGGATGTGATGAGCCGACATCGAGGTGCCAAACACCGCCGTCGATATGAACTCTTGGGCGGTATCAGCCTGTTATCCCCGGAGTACCTTTTATCCGTTGAGCGATGGCCCTTCCATACAGAACCACCGGATCACTAAGACCTACTTTCGTACCTGCTCGACGTGTCTGTCTCGCAGTTAAGCTGGCTTCTGCCTTTGCACTAACCGTACGATGTCCGACCGTACTTAGCCAACCTTCGTGCTCCTCCGTTACTCTTTAGGAGGAGACCGCCCCAGTCAAACTACCCACCAGACACTGTCCGCAGCCCCGATAAGGGACCTACGTTAGAACATCAAACATACAAGGGTGGTATTTCAAGGACGGCTCCATGTGATCTAGCGACCACGCGTCAAAGCCTCCCACCTATCCTACACAAATTCATGTACTTCACGTTGATTTAAAAAGCGGATTTCATGCTTGGTCGGATGGACATTGACGTCGATATTTTCTGGGTCAACTTCTAAAAACAGCAGATAGGCCGAATGCTGATGTCCATGTAAAATACCATCATAAGCCATGCGTAAGGCATGCGAAATGGTCTTGTCTTTGACAATACGTCCATTCACATAGACATACTGCAAATCGGCTTGTGCTCGTGCATCTGAAGGATGCCCTAACCAGCCACTTAAACGCATATTGACGCTATCCGCATCGATCCAATAAGCATTCTCAGTAAATTGTCGCCCTAATAATTGCTGCACGCGCTGAAAACGCAATGCACCACTATCTGCAACAGGTAAGTTCAAACGAATATTGTTGTTATGTTCTAGCACAAAACGAATATCAAAATGGGTTAAGGCTAAACGACGTACAATTTCTTCAATATGACCAAACTCTGTGCCAGGCTTTTTCAAAAATTTGCGACGAGCTGGTACATTAAAAAATAAATCCTGTACCCGAATATGGGTACCACGCGATGCTGCAACCGCTTGGATTTCTTGATGCTGAAAAGCAGTGCCATTCACTTCAACCTGATAACCTACACCATCATCAACTTGGCTACTGGTTAAAGTGAGGCGCGAAACAGCTGCAATGGATGCCAATGCTTCACCACGAAAACCCAAACTCACAATCGCGTGTAAATCTTCAGCAGTCTGAATTTTACTGGTGGCATGCCGCATGACTGCCAAAGACAAATCATCGGGATGAATCCCGCGACCATTGTCAATAATTTCAATCAGTGTGCTGCCACCTTGCTCTACACGAATAATCAGCTCTGTGGCACCAGCATCAATTGAGTTTTCCAACAGCTCTTTGACGACAGATGCTGGACGTTCAATGACCTCACCCGCTGCAATCTGGTTGGCAAGTGCTGGATCTAGAGTATGAATACGACGTGTAGAAAAGTCTTCATGCATGTTGAAATGCCTGTTCTAGCGCTTTTAACAACGCTTCAGATTGAAAACTTAAAGTCGCTTGACGTGATAATTCATCCTCAGATTTTAAAATTTCAATGGTTAAATCCGCAGTTGGAATTTCTTCACCACCTTTGCTCGGCCATTCAAACAAGAATAATGCATGTGGTGTATCCAGATAGTCACGAATACCCATCAACTCAAGCTCATAAGGATCATTCAGACGATATAAATCAAAATGAAAAACAGCTTTATCTTGAATGTTATACGGCTCAACTAAGGTATAGGTCGGACTTTTGACCGAACCTTGATGCCCAAGCTGCTGGATTAAAAAGCGGGTAAATGTCGTTTTCCCCGCACCCAAATCTCCAATTAAATAAATGACACCCTCAGTAAAATATTGAGCAATCACTTGCGCAAGTTGCTGGGTATCTGCTTCAGAGTTTAGGGGCAAATGAAATGAATACGACATATGACTCACAACATGATTCAAAAGTAGAATTATGATAGCATCGCAACGCTTTTAATACCTATGCCACGCATACGAAATGTGCATTTTTAATACAGCACTTGTGTTCTGCCAACCTGTTGTGATTGATATCTTATGACTGCGAATAATTTTGTTCCACCAATGATTCGTGGTGTTACCGCCAGCAAACTGTTCTTACCCACGTTACGGCCTGCACCACAGCGCTTATATGATTATCTGTGTCAGCAATTTGACCACATCTCAGCACAAGAGTGGCAACAGCGTTTTCAAGACCAACTAATTTATGCGGCAGACGGTACGATTTTAAATGTAGATAGTGCTTATCTTGCCAATCAACATATTTATTACTACCGTTTTTTAGCACACGAAATTCATGTGCCGTTTCAGCATCAAATTCTGTATGAAACAGATGATTTATACATTGTCGATAAACCACATTTCCTGACTATGAGTCCAACGGGTCAGTACGTGCAAGAAACTCTTTTGGTTCGATTAAAGAACCAAACAGGAAATGCTGATTTGACCCCGATCCATCGTTTAGACCGCGAAACAGCAGGTTTGGTTTTATTTTCCAAGCGTCCAGAAACTCGTGGCATTTATCAGCAAATGTTTGCCAAACGTGAAGTTTATAAAACCTATCACGCAATTGCTGCCTACCAACCTTCACTCCAACTGCCACAAACACTTCGCTTGAGGATGGATAAGGGGCAGCCGTTTTACACCATGCAAATTGTGGAAGGTGAACCGAACAGCGAAACACACATTGAAATTTTAGAACACAACGCAGATTGGGCTAAATATCTACTCAAACCAGAAACAGGCAAACAGCATCAATTGCGCGTACATTTGAATTATTTAGGGATTGCCATAAAAAATGACCCGTTCTATCCAAGTGTGCAACACAAACCTGATGATGATTTTTCCAATCCATTACAGTTATTAGCGAAGCGGATTCAATTTCAAGACCCTGTTACAGGGGAGTCTATGGACTTTTCATCTAATTTTGAATTGACACTGTAATACTATTGTCATTACATAAAACTTAAGTTTTCAGTTGAACAATATTGAAATTACAATGAAATTGTTTAAAATGAAGGCTAAAAGTTTAATCTTCAAATTTATAAAAATCATGAGAAAAACCGAAGTTTATCAAATTCGTCTCGATTCACAGGAAAAGAAACAGGCTTTTGCTGTCTTTAAGCAATTGGGGATTACTCCAGCCCAAGCGGTACGCCTTTTTTTTAAACAGGTTGTACTGACAAAGTCCATCCCCTTTTCTATCGAAAATCAGAATATCAATTTAGAGCAATTGATTAAATTAAGACGTCTGAAACAAGAGCAGAAAACCGCGACAGCTACGCTAGAGAGTGATGATACGGTAACGAATATTCAGCACAATGATGAGTTTCTCATGGATGATGATCATCTGGATTTATTTGAAGAATTAAATGCCATTTTGGGTGAAAGCGACAAAAATTAGTCCTGTTGCATTTTTATACATAATTTAAATTTTTTCATTTAAAAACTTAGGTATGCTTCATGCAAGGACAATACAAATGCATGGAGCAATTGATGATTGTAAGAAAAGCCTCTCTTGAGGATCTGAATCAACTTGCTGTTTTATTTGATGAATACCGTCAGTTTTATGGTGCTTCTTCTAATTTAAATTTATCCCAACAATTCTTAAAACAACGCTTTGAAAATCAAGAAAGTGTCATTTTTGTTCATGTCAAAGACGACGTATTGACAGGTTTTATTTTACTTTATTTGGGTTTTTCTTCTGTCGCTTGTTCGACCTATTATATTTTAGATGATGTCTATGTCACTCCGCAATTTCGCCGACAAGGCTCTGCGAAGCAACTGATAGATACCGCAATTTTATTTGCTCGACATGAAAATGCACTGCGGATTAGTCTTGAAACGCAAAAGACCAATCGTGAATCACATCGACTTTATGAAATGATGGGCTTTATTCCAGATAGCGAGTTTAGGACTTACCACTGCTTTCTTAAATAGACGCTCGGGTGCGTGACAGTTCAATTTGTTCAGGCGTTAAATAAATCCATTCGCCTTCTTTTAAGTCTGGACATTGTAAAGCCCCAATTTGCACGCGATGCAATTGCTCAACTTTATTGCCCACCGCTGCCAGCATTCTTTTCACCTGATGGTAAACACCTTGATGAATCGTCATTTGCAATTCGCATTCTGCTAACTGCTGTACATCTGTAGCGGCAAAAATGCCTTGTTCATTCCGTAATTCAACACCAGTTTCAAGTTGCTGAATCTGCTCAGAAGAAACAGGGGCAGCAGTTTGCATACGATAGACTTTAGCCACGTGCTTTTTCGGATGGGTCAAAGCCTGTAAAAATTGACCATCATCGGTAAGCAATAATAAGCCCGTAGTGTCTTGATCTAAGCGACCTACACATTGTAAGCCACGATTCAAGAGCACATCATCAAATAAATCAAACACACTAAAATGATGAGTTGCCTGATGGGAGCACTCATATCCAGCAGGCTTATTTAAAGCAATGTAGATGTTTTCCCGATATTGATAACTTTGCCCATACACCTCAAAAACCAAATTTTCTAAGTTTAATTTTTGTTTTGGATTTTGCATGATTTCTTGGTCAATACTGACAGCACCTGATTTAATTAATTGCTGGCAATGCTTACGCGAACCAAAACCTTGAGACTGCAACATTTTTTCCAAGAACATAATTTGTGACCCATCATCAGACTGCTGCATTTTAAACAATTTTCCAATTACACGCTGATTTTCTCGCTGTTATGTGTCAAAAATCGCTACAATAGTTGCATTTTCACACATTCTCCCTATATCTCATGTCTAATCTAGATCTGAATCTGATTGCCCTGCTGGTTTTATTGGCCTGCGGTATTTTCAGCCATAACACAGCTGTTACCATTGCAGCTGGGGTATTGATCGTTTTTAAAATTACCCCTTTAAGTGAGTTTTTCCCACTCTTACAGCAACACGGCTTAAATGTGGGTATCGTGATTTTAACCATCGGAGTACTTACCCCTATTGCCAGTGGCAAAAATCCAGGAGAAGCCATCCTTAAATCTTTTTTAAGCTGGAAATCATTATTGGCGATTGCTATCGGCTTGTTTGTGGCTTGGCTGGGTGGACGCGGAGTCAAGTTAATGACGCATCAACCAAATGTCGTGGCAGGATTACTCATTGGAACGGTTGCTGGCGTTGCACTCTTACGCGGTGTACCTGTCGGTCCACTGATTGCTGCGGGTGTGCTTTCTTTATTTATTGGACAATCTTAGTTCAATATACAGAAGCAGATTGTGATGATGCAGCAAATGAACCACATCATCACGATTTGACGCTTAAACAATCTTAAGACAAATAATATTGATGACGTTTTTGCGAGAACTTTTCCAATTGTTTGAGGAAACCTTCAAAATAGTTCTTCTCTTTTTCTTCAGTCCGATAACCCGCGTATAAAGTACGACGTAAGCCTTTTTCAGACACACAATCTAAACGGCGTGAAGTGACCCAGCCCTTTTGTTCATATTCATTCACCACCCAGTCTGGTAAAGCAGCAATACCACGACCACTTGCCACCAGCTGAATTAACATTTGGGTTAAATCCGTTGTTCGGATTTGCTTAGGTTGAATATTCGCAGGAATAAACAACTTCGACATAATGTCTAAACGGTGTTTATCGACTGGATAGGTAATTAAGGTTTCTTCAGCCAATTCTTGTACGGTAATACGCTCGGCACGCACCAAAGGATGTGTATTTGACAGCACTAAACGGGATTCATATTCAAAAATCGGGAAGTAATCAATCCCTTTTAAAGCAATTGGATCTGCGGTAATCAGTAAATCAAACTCAGCATTTTGCAATAACTCATGCGGATTAGACTCGAAGCCAGAAGCAAAGTCTAAATCGACATCTGGATACTGCTGACGATATTGATTTAAAAGCGGCATTAACCAATCAAAGCAACTGTGACATTCAGAAGAAAAAATAATCCTTCCTGTCTGCCCATGCACAATGCGTGTGATATCTGTTTGCGCAATTTGAATTTGTGGCAATACATCATCCGCAAGTTTGAGTAAGCGCTGCCCCACATTCGAAAATGTCACAGGACGGCTACGGCGATTTACCACCTCTACCCCATACCAATGGTCTAATTCTTTCAACTGATGTGAAGTCGCTGAAGGAGTTAAACAGAGGTCATTGGCAGCAGCCACTAAAGAGCCATGTTCACGTAGCGCAAGTAATGTTTTTAAGTGTCTAATTTCAAGCATATTTATTATGAGTCCGCAAAGGTCAAACCTTATAGCCCATCAGAATTTGATGTTTTCAAGCGACTAAGCGCTTAACCCGAGATATGGAGAAAATCTCAACATCATTAAATCTGTACGAGCAATATCAAAGATGATTCATGTGAATTGACTTCAATTCACAAAATGAAACCTGTTCATTCTATCATTAAATTCATTAGTGAGTTTCACTTTTAGTTTTATTTCATTTTCTTCTATTCAAGTGAATATAATTCAACAATCAAAAGATTAGCTTTGAAATATACCGTTTAAATATTCCATCGACTTCTACCGAAGTTGAACTCTAATTCATGGAAGAAGCAAAAAATTCTCTTCTCTGATCTAATAAGCTTCTGTTTTTTTTTCACTGATGATTGATTTAAATACTCATTGAGTTGAAGACCATTCATCTAAGCAATCATCAAACACCTGATTATTAGGATATTTGTAGGAACAATTTCGAAGAATTTATACAAAGCGAGAAAAATTACAGACTATTATCGCTACATGTTTAGCATTCGACCCAAATGGTGGTCAAACCACATCACTAGATTGAAGCGAAAACGATATTGATAGAATTAGTGAAATGTCATATCAAGTATGTGAAACATTCATTCAGAGCATTTAACGGCTCCACCCAAACATATATTTACCCAATAACCATTTCGAACTTTGGTCGAGTTTGCTGAATCATATATTCACTTGATCCGCAGAAATTTCCTCCCAGTACAATTTTAAAGTTTACGAAAAACTATAAGTCACTAATTTTATTCATTTAAATAGTACATAGTATTTTACTTATAATTCACCACAATCTTTTAACTATCATTCCATTGCAGATAAATATTGTATTCCTAGAATGACTTCATTTTATGCTCAGATCATCAAACTGGACTTTGAGTGTAAACATGCCCGTTAAATTAATTTGTGTTTCACACACCCCGCTTTTGGATTTTGCCTCCCCAGCACCAGAAATTGAAGCTTCTGCCCGTGCAGCTTTTGCTCAACTTGCGCAACAAGTCAAAGCGTATGACCCGACTCTAATTATCTCCTTTGGTCCCGACCACTTTAATGGTTTTTTTTATGACCTGATGCCAAGCTTTTGTGTGGGTGTCCGCGCAACCGCTGCAGGTGACTGGAACTATGGACCTGCATCACTTAATGTGCCTGAAGAAAAAGCTCTTGGACTGATTGAATATTGCTTAGAGCATGATATTGATCTTTCCTACTCCTACCGTATGCAAGCCGACCACGGGATTACCCAACCTCTCGATTTATTTTGCGATGGTCAATTGGACCGTTACCCTGTAATCCCAATTTTTATTAATGGCGCTGCTAACCCTATGCCTCGTACCAAACGCGTCATTCAAATGGGGAGAATCATTGGTGAATATCTTAAAACTTTGGATGAACGTATTCTGATTATCGGTTCTGGTGGATTATCACATGATCCTCCAACCCCGCAAATTCAAACAGCACCATCCGAAGTGCAGGAATTCTTGATTGCAGGACGGAATCCTACAGTTGAAGCGCGAAATAACCGTCAGTCTAAAGTGATTGCGGTTGGTCAACGTCTTGCCAATGGCGATATGAGTGCAGCTTTACCTTTAAACCCAGAATGGGACAGAGACTTACTCCAGCGCTTTAAACATGCAGATTTTAATTATTTATCTGCAATGAGCAGTGAAGAAATACGTCGTGACGGAGGACGTGGCGGACAGGCTATCGTGACTGGATGGCTGCTTTTGCTGCACTTTCTGCTTTTGGCGAATATGATGCAGAAATTCAATATTACGAACCGATTCAAGAATGGATTGCAGGCATGGGTATGATGACTGCATCACCACTTTAACAGTAATTGACTGTGAAGTTAGTGAACTATTACACTAACTTCACCCTCCCAATCGGGTAAACAATCAACCCTGAGCATGAAGAATTTTCCATATTCACAAGTCTGAAATTATGTGATCATTCCCATATTAATTTACAAAAAAATTCCAATCCAGAGTGATTTGCTCTGCTTAATTTTAGATCTTTCACATATAATAACAAGCTCTCCCACACCAACTTATCTCTATTACAATGACATCTATGAATTCTAATGATTCTATCGATGCAAAGCCTGCTTATTCCTTATTTTGGGTGATTTTAGCCCTCGCGGTTGGAGGCTTTTGTATTGGTACGACTGAATTTGTCGCTATGGGACTGATTCAGGAAATTTCTCATAATCTTTATGTCAGTATTCCTGTGGCTGGGCATTTCATTAGTGCCTACGCATTAGGTGTCACTATTGGCGCACCGATTATTGCCATCCTTGCAGCGAAAGTACCGCGTAAAACCCTGCTGATTGGGCTGATGCTTTTTTATGGCGTAGCCAATGGTGTAACAGCACTTGCCCATACTTATGAGAGTATGTTGATTTCACGCTTTATTGCAGGATTACCACACGGTGCCTATTTCGGGATTGCCGCCTTAGTGGTTGCCGAATTTGCTGGGAAACAAAAGCGTGCTTCCGCTGTGGCAAAATTAATGATGGGCTTAAATGTTGCAACCGTGATAGGCGTGCCTTTTGCGACATGGCTAGGACAAAACTATGGCTGGCGCGCGGGCTTTGAGTTCTCGGCATCCATCGCATTTTTAACCGTTGTGACGATTTGCTTTTTTGTACCACAAATGCAGCAAAAGCAAACGGCCAGTATTCAAAATGAATTACGTGGCTTAAAGAACACCCAAATGTGGCTCACTCTTGCAGTGGGAGCCATAGGTTTCGGTGGACTGTTTTCAGTCTATAGTTATGTTTCCCCAATCCTGACCGAATACACCCATGCCAGTATTCAGGTTGTGCCTTTTGCACTTGCCAGTATTGGTCTTGGACTGGTCATTGGGGGCTTGGTTGCGGGACATTTTGCCGATAAAAATCTGAATAAAGCCATTATTTGGGTCTTGCTATCCAATGCCTGTTCTTATGTAATTTGTGCATTATTTATTGGAAATCTATACACCGCTTTTTCGGCATTATTCTTGGTCAGTTTTAGTATTGCTGGTTTAGGACCATTACTACAGACTCGCCTCATGGATGTCGCTGGCGATGCGCAAAGTTTGGCGGCTTCGCTGAATCATTCTGCCTTTAATATTGCCAATGCCCTTGGTGCTTTTCTGGGTGGATGGTTGATCAGTCATGGCATGGGCTGGTTAGCGCCAATTTGGGTAGGTGTACTCTTAAGTCTTGGTGGATTAATCATTCTTTTAGCCGCCTTTCAGCATGAAAAGAATCAGCAACAGGATACTCAAACCTGTCAGGAAACAAGTTAAGTATTTTTAATCCATTTCAACTAAAAGCCCTGAGAATACAATAATGCTCAGGGCTTTTGCTTCATGCTTTTAAATCTTTATTCAGGTAACTTTTTACCGCAATGTGGACAATAAGCATATTGATCCCGCTCCTGCTTCAGCGATTCTTCCTTCTGCTCGCGAATCAATTGCAGAATAATATCTTGGGTTTGTTCATTGGTCAGCCCAACTTCTTTACGGATTTCTTCAATCTTCTCTTTTTCTAAAACAAAATCGATCTCGCTATTTTGAATCAATTCGCGAAATCTGAGTTCAAGCTCTTGCTTACGTAATTCAAGTTCATTCGCCAAACCATTTGCCAAAATACCCGCAGGTAAAGCAGCCAATCCCACGCCCAAAATTGTAATTAAAGCGCCAAGGAAACGCCCCAATGAGGTTACAGGTGTCACATCCCCATAACCGACCGTGGTCAGTGTCACCACTGCCCACCACATGGAGGCAGGAATAGAACTAAAGACCTCGGGTTGTACCCGACTTTCAATCAGATATACACCCGCCGCAGCCATGATGATCATAATCACCAAGATAAAAATCACAGCTTGAAACGAGCCTTTTTCACGCTCAATCACACGCAACAGAATTTGCAGCGAGACAAAATAACGGGTTAGTTTTAATAATCGGAGTAATCGTACAATTCGGAGGAAACGCAGGTCGAAATGGACAAAGAAATTCAGATACGCAGGTAAAATCGCAAGCAAATCAATAATCGCACCACCACTGGTCACCCACTTCATACGGTTTGTCCACGGTGATTCAAAGCTATCCGCTTCAGCAATTGACCAAAAGCGTAATATGTACTCTAAGGTAAATACAAAAATTGAGAACAGCTCAAAATAGTAAAAAAAATCGTGGTACTGCACATAGTATTTTTGAATGGATTCAATTAAGACTGCTGCCGCATTACTCATAATCAATGCGATCAGAAAAATATTCAACCCACGACTAAATCGAGATTCATAATCTTCATTGTGCAAATTATTGTAGACAAACTTGCGCAGTGTATACCATGCCGTAAATTTCATTGCTTTTCTAATTTATTCTTATCCGATAAATCGCAGTGTAGCGCAAGTTTTTAAGAACCTATCCAGAATATTTTCTATGCAAAAGTAGCCTTAAAAAGGCTAAATTAATGAACTGAAGGCTCGTATTTAGGTGCTTTTCACAGTTTTTCCAGAGCCTTCTGCATTTTTCTAACCAAGCAAATGATCTTTCCACAACCCAGCGTTGTGGAATGACTGCAAATTTATGTAATTCACTTCGTTTAGCAACTTCAACTCGGGCTCTGATTAAATTCTTAACAGCCAAATAAAAGGGTTCGCCTGTATAACCACCATCAACAAGTACAACCTCTACATTTTGTAAGGTATCTCTATGTATAGTTATGGCATCTAATGCACCTTGGCGATCCGTTTTATCTGCTGTCGTAACCAATATTCCATGCGGGAGACCTTGAGTATCAACAATAATATGTCTTTTAATGCCTGAAACTTTTTTACCAGCGTCATAGCCTTTATCACGTGCAGTATCTGTGTTTTTTACACTTTGTGAATCAATGATGATAAAGCTCGTTTGTTCTTTCCGTCCATTGCTGATACGGGCCTCGCCAACCACATTTTTTTAAAGCTTGCTCAAGTATGCTAGGTTCAGTTTCTGATGGTTTTTTATTCCAAATCGAGAAGTAATAATGCACAGTGCTTTTAGCTGGGAAGTCTCGAGGAAGCATACTCCATTGGCATCCACTTTTTAAAATATAGAGTAAGGCGCAAAATATTTCATAGACATCAACGACTCTTGGACGTGTTTGTTTTCTTCCGCTCAATAGTAACGGTTCAATTTCTTTAAAGGCTTCTCGACTAATGTCGCTGGGATATGGTTTTCTCATTGAATAATTTTAACAAATTCTTTTTTTAAGTGCTAAAAAAGAATGAAATTAATACTGGATAGGCTCTAAGTAGTGGTTGGAATGACCACCGCTTTCACTATTTAGAACATTTACAAAAGCTGAATATTGCATTGAATTGTTTACTTGAAGTGGATTCGGTAACAGTCGCATGGGAGTTATTACAACAAGATAAATATGCCTTTTTCGTGACCCGACAAGGCATACGCCCTCACTGTAAACTCATTCAAGTCCCCAAAGAAATGAAGTATCAAGTGAAAATGTATTCCAGCCGCCGATTAATTGATAGAACCAGTCCTTTGCACAACCTATTACATAGCCTCGTGACCAATATCATTACCACTAAAACTGAATAACTTAAATCTAAAAGAGAAAGTTTTGATGATTCAAGCAAGAATTGACACTGCTTAGACCTATCCGAGTAGATTTGAGATTTAGTCTTGCTACATATGATCAATGTTATTTTAAGTACACCCTTTCTCCAGAGAAGAATTTAAAATATAGCTTATAAATCAGCTGGTTAAAAGTTGAGTTATTTCCAAACTATGATAAGAAAGCTATTCTTTTCAAAAGAATAATTTCTATCTTAGCGCAGTACTCTGCATATTTTTAGGTTTATCCGCCGCAACTCTGCGCAGTAATCCGTATAAAAATCCATCTTTTTACCAGATCAAAGTTTAGCTTTATTGCTCTCTATCATACTATAGGGTACTATGCTATAAAACATAAAAGAACATGCCTATGCCCAATCAAATTGAAGATAAAAAAAGGATCCTGCTGCGTGTTCGACGCATTAAGGGTCAAACCCAAGCCATTGAAAATGCATTAGAAGAAAATGCAGATTGCGGTGCCATACTTCAACAAATCTGTTCTGTGCGTGGCGCAATCAATGGCTTAATGAATGAAATGTTAGAAGTTCATTTAAAAGATACTCTTGTCACAGGTGATTCAACTGAGCAAGAAAGAAAAGATGAATTTGTGGATATAGCCAAAATTCTCAAATCATATTTAAAATAGTTCTATAAGGAAAAATCATATGAAATCACGTGCAGCGGTCGCCTTCGCAGCAGGACAACCCCTCCAAATTGTCGAAATTGACGTGGCTCCACCGCAAAAAGGTGAAGTTTTGGTCAAAATTACCCACACAGGTGTTTGCCATACAGATGCCTTTACTTTATCGGGTGATGATCCTGAAGGTGTTTTCCCTGCTGTCTTAGGTCATGAAGGTGCTGTGATGATGATGATCCCGGAGCCCTGGGAACAGCACACCATGATGGACGAGCGCCGCAAGGCTTTTTACAAATACCACGCCGCCATGATGGAGCCGTGGGATGGCCCCGCTTCCTATCGTGACTGGGAAAC
>OGVK01000017.1_pt1 | contig 20179 bp, 13 predicted proteins | sample 1575721 | NCBI WGS metagenome assembly OGVK01 (sample SAMN07581521, study PRJEB24739) | freshwater metagenome | place: Singapore | collected 2015-01 | reverse complement strand
AACGTTTAGGCAGGACACTATGGAAAAAATGGTCAGGCTATCATCGGCGAAGTTTGGTTGAAACTAAGATGCATTGCATCAAATTATTAGGAGATAAACTCAGTGCAAGGAGTTTTGATAGCCAAGTCAATGAGATCCATGCACGTGTGGCAGTCCTTAACAGATTTACGGAATTAGGTCGACCACTTACCCAAGTTACGCCTTAAATTTGGCTCAATTAGGGGCGCTTTGCATTTCAAATCTTTGTGCAACAAAGCCGATATCAACTATTTAATATTGTGATTTTAGCTTTTTAAGCATGCCTTTAATTGGGTTTGATAAAATTGAGAAGGGGAAAATAATGCTAGAAGATGAAAATAACCAACAACATGATCCAAAATATTCATTGCACGTTGATTGTGCTTCAGCTTTGAATTTTGTTTTACAGCAAAATTCAGTTCCCCTGATTCGACAAATTCTAATATCTTCTACTGACATAGTTTCTGATTCCCGACTAGTTATCCGATCTAATCCAGAATGTTTCAAGGAACACACGAGTCATATTGCAAGTTTGGATGCTCATCAAGTTTTGGCTCTTGATAAGCCAAAATTAGTTTTTGATATCAAACTATTGCAGGAGTTACCTGAGAATCTTAAAGGCAGTATTGAAATACTTTGGTTGAATGAAAGGGATGAGATACTGGCAGAGCAGCGGGTAGAGATTGATTTATTAACTATTGATACTTGGGGTGGGGAACGCCAACCCATAGAATTATTGGCGAGTTTTTCACAACCCAATGCTTCAGCACTCAGCCCGATTTTGGTTAAGGCCAGTGAAATTTTAAAAGCAAAAGAACTAGGTTCATTAAGTGGATATCTAGAGCGAGATCGAGATTCTGTTTTATCTCAGCTGAATGAACTATGGGAATCCTTATTATTACAAGATATTCATTACATTGTGAGTCCAGCGAGTTTTGTAAAATCAGGACAGCGGGTACGTTTACCAAAACAGATTTTTGACGAGAAGTTAGCATGTTGTCTAGACACAACAATGCTGCTAAGTGCCTTGGCTGAACAAATAGGCTTAGATACTTTACTTATTATTGAAGAGGGGCATGCCTATCTTGGAGTCTGGTTAAATGAGACGCCAAATGTTGACCTTATCATTGATGATATTCAAGCATTAAGAAAGCGTTATGATTTGGGTGAAATTGTTTTTATTGAAACAACGCTGCTCACACAACAAGTAAAGTTTGCATCCGCACTTGAAACAGCAAAACAGTACATTAAGGATGAATCCCGCCAGCATAAGTTCTATCTTGCGATTGATGTTCGCCAGTCTCGGTTGCGAGGCATTAAACCAATTTCCTCATACCAGGATAAGAAAAATCATTTGGATGAAACAGAAATTGAATGGGCACCTGCATCCATTCCTGTTTACGATCTTGAACGTCCAGTTGAAAGTAAAACCACTAGGGTTGACCGCTGGTTGCGTCGTTTACTCGATCTAAGTCTTCGTAACAAGCTCTTAAACTTTAAGGACAATCGTTACAGCATTCCCTTACAATGTCCTGAGTTAACACTGGGTAAACTTGAAGATGCATTGGCGAACCAAGAGGGTTTCTTATTTAAGGGGGTTGATAGCATCTCGCTAAAAGACGTCCAGCGTGACAATGAAAGCCAGCATATCAATCAATATGTTGATGAGAGCCTGTCCAGAAAACTATTGTTTAGTCCACTCGATACACCCTTATTGGAAAAGCGCTTAATTGAGGTTTACCGTGCCTCACGTACTGCTTTGGAAGAGGGCGGAGCGAATACACTATTTCTTGCGATCGGTTTCTTGGAATGGAAAGAATCAGAGCGATCAAAACGCACCTTTAAAGCGCCTCTACTGCTTATTCCTGTGCAGATCACTCGCGAGACCGCTAAAACAGGTTATCGCCTGTTTATGTATGATGATGAGCCTCGCTTTAATTCGACCTTATTACAATTATTAAGACAGGATTTTGAACTAGATATTTCGGGTTTAAATCCTTTGCCTACAGATGATTCTGGTATAGATGTTAATCAAGTCTTACATATTGTGCGTAAGGCTATTGTGAATATAGCAGGATGGGAGGTTAAAGCTGAGGCTGCCATTGGTCAGTTCTCATTTTCAAAATATTTAATGTGGCTTGATTTGTCTACACGAATGGATCAACTTAAAAATCAATCTGTAGTAAATCATCTTATTGAAACACCACGAGAACCATTCATTAAGCAAGATGATTTTCCGCAACCAGCTCAACTAGACCAACAATATCAACCTCAACAATTATTTACACCATTATCGTCTGACTCTTCACAGCTAGCAGCAGTGATGTCTGCCGCATTAGGACGTACTTTTGTACTTTCGGGCCCTCCTGGTACAGGTAAGTCACAGACCATTACCAATATGATTTCACAATGTCTAGCAGATGGAAAATCCGTGTTATTCGTTTCGGAAAAAATGGCTGCTTTAGAGGTTGTCTATCGTCGTTTGACACAGATTGGTTTGAGTGAGTTGTGCTTGCCGTTACATTCTTCCAAAGCTCAGAAAATGGAGGTTTTGGATCAACTACGGGAAAGAGCACAGAAAAACAATGATCCATACTTTCTAAGTGCTCAGCCAAAGACTACAGAATGGCAGAAGCTGTCGGACAGATTAATCCAGTCACGTGATGAACTGAATAAGCACGTAGATAACCTCCATACCGTACATGCGATTGGTTGGAGTCTGTATGCAGCAATGAGTGATGAACTTTGTTATCGGGATACACCACATTTACGGTTTCCTGAGATTAATATCGCGACATTGACATTAGAAAAGCGTGAGTTGCTGAATAAGACTGTGACACAAGCGGTAAGCTTGCGTCAGCTAGTGAATGAAAATGCTAAAGACGTATTGGATGGTTTTGCGGAGGGTTTGTCTGAACCTATCTGGAGTCTGGCATGGCAGGAGCAATATCAGCTATTGCAGGACCAACTGGTAGGTCAGATACAGCAATTACAAAAGTCTATTTCCGCTTGGCAACAGGCTTTTGGATTCAGTGAGAAGCAAAATCTGAGTCAGGTTAAGCAGGATGTTTCGATTTTTAAGGCAATATCTAAACTGGTTCAGCAAACAGATTTAAAACTATTAAATACGATTAAAGATATCGATTTAAAAACCATTACCCAGACAAAATACTTAACGCAGGATCTTAAGCAACAGCGTTCTTCGTTAGTAGGACAATACCAATCTCAAATTTATCAAGCAGATTTAAGTCAAATTGGCTTTAAATGGCGTGAAGCAGAATCAAAAATGTTCCCATTTTCATGGTTCGCTAAATTCCAGTTGAGAAATTTAGTCAAAGCCTATCAAGACTCGACTCAACGCCCAACAGCGTTGGCAGTTGCACATGACTTACCTATCTTGCAACATATCCAAAGCCAACAACGAAAGTTTACTGAATGTGAAAAGCAGTTAGCGAATAAGCTTGGTTCTTATTGGCAGGGTGAAGATAGCGCGTGGCAAAGTTTTGAAACTATTCACAATCAGTGGCAAGAAATTAAGCAGATAGTTGCGTCGTCAATTACCGATCAAGCAACTTTATTAAAAGCAGTAGAGTTCAGTAAAAATCATGATTTGGATGAACTGACGCAAAATATAGCTCAGGTGGAGAATACATTCAGTCAATTGCTGAATGATCATGTACTGAAGGGTGATACTGAGATCACCGCATATTCAGATATTGATTTTAATGAAATTATCGAAAGACAACAGCAATTGCAGCAATATGTTCTAGCTTGGAGGCATTGGTTAAATTGGCAGGCAATTAAAAGCCAGCTTATTAAAAGTGGTTTAAAACCATTGGCATTTGAACTTCTGCATGCCCCACTGGATTTGGATGCTGCCCTAAAACGCTTGAATATTAATTTAGCGAGACACTGGATTACACATAAGTTTAGCCAGCATCCAGAGTTAAATCAATTTAACAGCCAACAACATGAACAGAAAATAATGTCCTTTGCCCAGCAGGATAAAGAACACCAACTTGCTGCAAGCCAGGAAATTATTCACCGTTGGAATAATATTTTTACTGAACAAAACCAGTATAAAGGGCAATGGACTGTTCTTAACAAAGAGTTGGGTAAGAAACGCCGTCATATTCCTGTACGAGAGTTGATGCGTCAAATTCCTGATGTTTTAGTTGGCTTGAAACCATGTTTATTAATGAGTCCATTATCAGTTGCCCAATATCTGGACACAGAAGCAAAATTTGATGTAGTAATTTTCGATGAAGCATCACAGATTCCTGTATGGGATGCAATTGGTGCATTAGCGAGGGGTAAACAGTCAATCGTGGTGGGTGATAATAAACAAATGCCACCAACCAGTTTCTTCGGTAAAGGCGATTCTGAAGAAGAAGTTGATGAGGAGGTTACCGAAGATCTGGAGAGTATTTTAGATGAATGCCTTGCTGCTCAGTTACCAGAATTAGCTTTGAACTGGCATTACCGCAGTCGTTACGAAAGCCTGATTCAGTTTAGTAATCAGAAATACTACAAAGGTGGTTTATTTACTTTCCCCGCACCTGTTGCTAAGGATACAGCTGTAAAATTGCATGTGGTTGATGGAGTCTATGACAAAGGGGATACACGTACCAATCCGAATGAAGCTAAGGCAATTGTTGAATTCATTATTCAGCATTTACAGTCACAGTTGGGGCAAGAGAATCCTTTGACTCTAGGAGTGGTCACTTTCAATATGACTCAGCAGAAGTTGATTGAAGATTTACTGGATAATGAATTGGCAAATCATCCCGAGTTAGAGACATTGAGTAAATCAGGCATTGAGCATTTATTTGTTAAAAATTTAGAGAATGTGCAAGGGGATGAACGCGATATTATCGTTTTCTCAATTACTTACGCAAAAGACCGTGATGGCCGCTTATCTATGAATTTTGGTGCGCTTAACCGTCAAGGTGGTCAGCGCCGTCTAAATGTAGCAATTACTCGCGCTCGTCAAGGATTACATGTTTTCTCGGCCTTAAGTCCAGAAGAAATTAATTTGGCACGCACCAATAGTGAGGGTGTAAGGGATCTAAAAGATTTCTTAGTTTTTGCTCGTAGTGGTCAGCTGCATTTAAATTATGTTGATCAAAACAAACAGCAGACTAAAAAAGAATTTGTACAGTACTTACAGAATAAGCTTCAAGACAAAGGTTGGAGCGTGGACCTCGGAATAGGTCAGGGAGATAGCTGTGTAGATCTAGCTATTAAAGATGACTTGCATGCAGATAGCTATATTGTAGGTATTCTAGTCGATGGTGAAAATTATGCAAAAGCAGCTACAGCAAGAGACCGTGATCAGCTCAAACCAACAGTATTAAATGGGTTAGGCTGGCAGGTATTATCTGTGTGGACAGTTGACTGGTGGCTGGATCCGGAGCAGAACTTAACTAAATTGGTAAAAGCATTAGAAGAGATCAAAATAAATCAACAGGTTGCTTAAATTGTCTGAAACCTTTGAGATGAAAAGCATGCTTTAAATCAAGTCATTGACGTGGGTTGCATAGTCCATGCGAGTCGTAAATTCCATGAACTGCTTGTGACGGGAAAAAGCCAGATGAATGAACAGGTATTTTTAAGGTTATCAGATTAAGCGTATTTTGATAATGAATAAAGCGCCGTTTGGCGCTTTATTCATTCTAGCTCTTAAATATTGCAAAATGCGATAATTGGTTTATACTTGATTTATAGCAAAATGCGATAAAATGTTATGCATGTGATCACCCACGCTCGAATTATAGAAGCAATGCACAAGTGGCCACAGGCTGAAACGGCATTAGATGGTTGGTATCGAACCATAAAGGCAAACGATCCGAAAGATTTTGCTGAGATGAAACAGCTCTTTCCAGCGGTCGATAAAGTTGGAAAGTTCCATGTGTTCGATATTGGCGGGAACAAGATCCGACTTATTGCAGTCGTGATGTATCAGGCGAAACGTGTGTATATCCGTCATGTCTTGTCCCATAAAGAATATGACAAAGGTCATTGGAAGGAAGGTTAGTATGAACGCGATGATTAAACAGGCCGTAGACCACTGGCACTACGTTGCACCATTGCTCAGCAAGCCAGAAAATGAAGAAGACTTTCATACACTTGTTGAAGCTTTAGATGAACTTTTAGATACCGTTGGTGATGATGAGTCTCATCCTTTAATGGGGCTTATTCATCAGCTTGGTGATCTGGTTTCTGATTATGAAAATGAGCATCTTCCTATGCCTAAAGGGGATGGTCGCGCTGCTTTGGCTTTTTTGATGGAGCAACATGGTTTAGGTCAGTCTGACTTAGCAGAGGTTGCAACCCAATCTGTGATTTCTGAGATTTTAAGTGGTAAACGCCAACTGAATATTCGTCATATTAAGGCATTGTCTGAGCGGTTTAATGTATCGGCAGATACGTTTTTCTAAAAGATAGGGCGCCGTGAGGCGCTCTATTAGTAATCAATTTGAATTTCTCGTTAGTCTTGATATTTCAATTTACAAAGTCTACGTGCCTATAATCACTTTATTCTTTCGTTAAGAATCACAAAAACGGTAATAAATAAAAAAACCACTATATAAAATTATAATTGAAATACTGCCCATTGTAGCTTTACGCAGTAAAGTTTTTTGCTTTTCTGCACTTAGTAAAGTGAACCGTACCGAGTTTGTCGAAGACAAACTTTCTTGACAAATATGGCAACATTCTAACTCTACTTCAATATAGTGTTGCTTATAATTACACAATGAACAGCAAAGACATTATTAAGTGTCTAGAGCAGGAAGGCTGGTACAAAGTGGGAGATAAAGGCGACCATGAGAAATAAAAGCATCCTGAAAAATCTGGTCATGTTGTAGTTCCTCCCCCGAGGAAAGACATGCCGATTGGCACTTTACGCAATATTTATAAACAGGCTGGTTGGGAGTGGAGGTAAATATGTTATATCCAGTATATGTTCATAAAGATGAAGATACTGCATACGGCTTAACTTTTCCTGACTTTGAAGGGTGTTTTAGTGCAGCGGATGAAATGCAAGATATTCAACGCATGGCGCAAGAGGCTGTAGAGCTTCATTTTGATGGTGAGGATTCGAAATTACCAAAACCATCAAGCCCTGAACAATGGTTGGGTGATGAGCGATTTCAAGATGGGTTCTGGTTGTTGATTGATATTGATACAAGCAAAATCAACACAAAATCAGTCCGTATCAATGTCAGTATGTCAGAGTCTTTGGTCAAACGTATTGATGCTGTTGCAAAAAGTGCGGAATTAGCACTACACGATTAAGATCTTAAGAAAGCAACCACCCGTCTACATGGCGGTTTTTTTATTGGGTGTAATTTATGAAAAACGATGTTGGTTTGTTGTCCTGCAATGACCTTACCTACCTGATTGGCTTTTTGTATTAGATACTCCAAACTTTGCACCAGCACCTGAATTATGGAGATGGATTAAAGAAATATTTCTTAATCCAGAACATAAATTATTTAATCTTGATCATCAGCATCTAGGTGCATTTTATTACCCATAAACCCCGAATCAGTGCCTGTAATTGTTCTGTACTGATGCTTATCGTTTCACCCTGATGAATCTTCGCCCAGTGGAACTTCCCCTATTCCAACCGCTGGTCACACAGCCAAAAACCTAGTTCATCATGCACCAACACTTTCATAAGATGGCCTCGTATATTACAGAACAGGTAGGCACAATGCGGTTTAAAACCACTAAAGGCTTTCAGTACTTGAGCAAGTGCAGTATCTGTACCTGCTCGGATATTTTTTAGGAAGTAAAATATGTTCTTTTTAAAGCATGTTCATCATTTATAAATTTCTCATATAAAACAATAGCTATGTATATCATTTGGCATATTCTCGTCATATCGTGTCGCATAAAATATTTTTAATGAAGAAAGAAGCCTATGCTTTGCTAAAATCAGAATTAGCTGAAGAATTATAGAAATAGTATAAATAATTGCATCAATATAAATGATGCAATTATTTATTGACATGTTGTTCTGCGTGTTCTATATTTTTTGCATCAAAGGCAATGAAGCAATTAAAGTGAAGTGTCAACTGAAGGATATTACCCAGATCAATGCAGGTTATCCATTTCGAGGGAAAATCCCTGAAGTGAGCCATTCCTCTATTGTTGCTGTGCAAATGAAAGATGCTTCTGTTCGTGATGGTATTCAATGGCATAAATGTCTGAGAACTGAGCTTCTAGGGAAAAAACAGCCTGAATGGTTAGAAGCCAAAGATATTCTGGTGGCAGCTCGTGGTAATCACTATTATGCAGTACAGGTGGGCGAAGTCATGGCAGGTATTCAGGCAGTTGCTGCACCGCATTTTTTTGTCGTACGTATAACTAGACCGGATGTATTGCCTGAATATTTGACTTGGTTATTGAATCAAAGCCCTTGTCAAAAATACCTTGAGCAAAATGCTGAGGGTTCGATGAGTAAGAGTATTAGGCGTAGTGTGCTTGAAGAGACCCCGATTGCTGTGCCATCTATCACTAAACAAAAAGTCATCATCGAAATGGTACATGCTTTACAGCATGAGCAAAAAATCATTGAGCAGTTATTACTCAATGGTGAGCAAATGATGACAGCTATCGCAACTGATTTATTAAATTAAACATATTAAGTATTTGAAAAGGAAAAAATTGTGAGTTCTCAAATCAATCAAGATACTGTCAATAAAGCCCTGTGGTCGGCATGTGATGTGTTCCGTGGCACCATCAGTGCAGATACTTATAAAGACTTTATTTTGACCATGCTGTTCTTAAAGTACATTTCAGATGTCTGGCAAGATCACTACGATAATTATAAAAATGAATATGGTGATGAGCCTGAACTGATTGAAGAAATGATGAAAAACGAGCGATTTGTTTTACCACGTAAATCCAGTTTCTACAGTTTGTATGAACGTCGTTATGAGGCGGGTAATGGTGAACGTATTGATCAGGCTTTACATGCACTTGAAGAAGCTAATGGCACTAAACTTAAAGATGCGGGTAAAAGTGTATTCCAAGATATTTCTTTTAATACCGACAAGTTAGGCGAAGAAAAACAGAAAAACACTATTCTTAAAGATTTGCTAGAAGTGTTTGCAGTTACTGATCTGGACCTGAAACCAAGTCATGTGGGTTCTTTAGATGTGATTGGCAATGGGTATGAATTTCTGATTAAAAACTTTGCAGCCAGTGGAGGACAAAAAGCGGGAGAGTTCTATACACCTCCTGAAGTATCAGATTTGATTGCAGAATTGCTTGACCCTCAACAGGGCGACAGTATTTGTGATCCTGCTTGTGGTTCGGGTTCACTTTTAATGAAGTGTGGTCGTAAAGTGGTTACGAACCACAACAGCAAGCAATATGCCTTGTACGGTCAAGAAGCAATTGGTTCAACTTGGTCGCTCGCCAAAATGAACATGTTCCTGCATGGTGAAGATAACCACAAAATCGAGTGGGGCGATACCATTCGTAATCCAAAGCTACTCGATAAAAATGGCGATCTGATGCTGTTTGATATCGTGACGGCTAACCCACCATTTTCATTAGATAAATGGGGACATGATGAAGCGGAGCACGACAAATTTGGGCGTTTCCGTCGTGGCTTACCACCAAAGACTAAAGGCGATTATGCGTTTATTTTACACATGATCGAAACGCTAAAACCGAAAACGGGCCGTATGGGCGTCGTTGTTCCGCACGGCGTATTGTTCCGCGGTTCGTCAGAAGGCAAGATTCGTCAGCAACTCATTGAAGAAAACTTGCTTGATGCTGTAATTGGTTTACCTGAAAAGCTGTTTTATGGCACAGGCATTCCAGCCGCGATTTTGATCTTTAAAAAGCAAAAGTCTGATCGTTCCGTACTGTTTATTGATGCGAGTCGTGAATGTAAAGCGGGTAAAAATCAGAACTTATTAACTGAAGACAACATTGCCAAAGTGGTTGAAACGTATCGCACCCGCGCCAATGTCGATAAATATGCTTACCTTGCGACGTTGGAAGAAATTCAGGAAAACGACTATAACCTGAACATTCCACGTTATGTCGATACTTTTGAGGAAGAAGAAGAGATTGACCTGATGGCGGTACGTGCTGAGCGTGAGCAATTAAAATTGCAATTGACTGAGTTAGAACAGCAAATGTCTGTGTATCTCAAGGAGTTGGGTTATGAGTCTTGAACCCATCTCTGACGATGCGTTGTTTGATCAGGTCAGTGAGCTGATTCAACAGGCTCGCCAGCAAGTTCAACGTAGCGTCAACACCGCTATGGTATCGACCTATTGGCATATCGGGCAGCGCATTGTGCAACATGAGCAACTGGGGCAGAGTCGTGCAGCTTACGGCAAACAACAGCTAGGTCAATTGTCTGAAAAACTGACACAAGTTTATGGTAAGGGTTTCGATGAGCGTAATTTACGCAATATGCGGGCATTTTATTTGGCATTTGCAAATTGGAACGCAGTGCGTTCCGAATTAAGTTGGACGCATTACCGTGTTTTACTGCGGGTGGAAAATCCTCAAGCACGCGATTGGTATATGAATGAAGCCGCTAAGCTGCATTGGAGTAGTCGCGCTTTAGAACGTCAGATTGGTGTGTTGTATTACGAGCGATTATTGTCGAGTAAAGATCGGGCTGTGGTTGAGTATGAAGCCCAGCAGCATGTTGCCCCATTAGCCGATGACGTAAAACATTATTTACGTGATCCGTATATTCTAGATTTTCTAAATTTGGATGGGCAGACCTATTTAGAAAATGATCTCGAAAATAGCATTATCAATAACTTGCAGCGTTTCTTGTTAGAGTTGGGCAAAGGTTTTGCTTTTGTCGAGCGCCAACAACGTATCCGCACAGAAGATCAGGATTTTTATATTGATCTGGTGTTTTATAACTTTAAGCTGAAATGCTTTTTATTGATTGATTTGAAAATTGGCAAGCTGACCCATCAAGATGTGGGGCAGATGGACAGTTATATTCGAATTTATGACCAACATAAAAAAGAGCCTAACGACAACCCAACCATTGGTTTGATTCTTTGTAGTCAGAAAAGTGAAGCAGTGGTGAAGTATTCAGTGCTGACCGACAGTGAGCAGATGTTTGCTGCGAAGTACCTGCCGTATTTGCCAACTGAAACTGAACTGAAACGAGAGCTAGAGCGTGAGCGTGCTTTGATTCAGCAGCAGCTTGGTGGGGAGCATATAGATGAGTAATGCAGTAATAGAATTGGTAAAGAATTTAGGGGAGTTGGGTTATGGCTCGTAAGATAGATTTAGATTCAATTCCTCAAGATTGGAAATATGATTTACTAGATAAATTTGCTGTACGTTGTAGTGGTCATACACCTAGTCAGTCATATCCAGAATATTGGAATGGTGGTATTAAATGGATTTCTCTAGCAGATAGTCGGCGTTTAGACTCAGGGTATATATTTGAAACTGATAAAGAAATATCAGAAGAAGGTCTAAAAAATAGTTCAGCAGAATTACATCCTGCTGAAACTGTTGTACTTTCAAGAGATGCAGGTATCGGTAAAAGTGCAGTTATGTCAGCACCTATGGCTGTAAGTCAACATTTCATTGCATGGAAATGTGATAACACTGCAAAGCTTCATAGTTGGTTTCTTTATAATTGGTTACAGCTTAATAAAACAGAATTTGAACGTCAGGCAGTTGGTTCAACAATTAAGACAATTGGTTTGCCATATTTTAAGAAATTAAAAATAGCAGTTCCACCTTTCTCGGAACAAAAGACAATCGCCCAAATTCTTTCGACTTGGGATCAAGCGATTACAGCGACTGAACAACTGCTTGCGAATAGCCAACAGCAGAAAAAAGCCTTGATGCAGCAGTTACTGACAGGTAAAAAGCGTTTGTTGGATGAGAATGGCGTGGCGTTTAGTGGGGAGTGGCTTTATTTTGAATTAAAAGATGTTGCAAAAATCACAATGGGATCATCACCTAAATCTGAAGCATATAATGAGTGTCAAACTGGATTGCCTCTTATTCAAGGAAATGCAGATATCAAAAATAGATTTTCGTATCCTCGAATTTACACCACTGAAATAACAAAAGAATGCATGCCTAATGACATACTTTTAAGTGTGAGAGCACCTGTTGGTAATATTGCTTTGTCCAAACATAATGCTTGTATAGGAAGGGGAATTGCAGCAATAAAAGCTAATAAAGTAAATTTTCAGGGCTTTCTATATCAATTATTATTATGGATGGAGCCTCGTTGGTCAGCTTTTTCTCAAGGTAGTACATTTGAATCTATAAATAGTGATGATATTAAAAGACTAAAGCTAAAAATCCCTGCGCAAGAAGAGCAAACGAAAATAGCAATAGTTCTTTCTACAGCTGACCAAGAAATTGAAGCCTTGCAGAAAAAACTTGCATATCTAAAGCAAGAAAAAAAAGCCCTGATGCAACAGTTACTCACAGGTAAACGTCGAGTGAAGGTGGAGGGCTAGGATGGATTTAAGTTTAAGTATTAGAGACAAATTAGGCCAATCATTTGAATTGGAAACCGTTAATGAAGTTAAGGTATTTCTTGAGGCTGAAAAACAATATTGGTTAGAACAGAAGAGTAATATCGGGAAAAATTTGACGGGTCATTTTGCAAATTTCCCGCAACAAATAGATCAATATCTTTCGTATGTGAATGATTATGAAAATAAACTAACTATAGAGCCTGCTTCTACTAATATCCAGCAGCAACAACGAAATCTTGAAACGTATAAGGCTCAATTCATTCAATGGGCTAATCAGCATTGGATATATCGAGGGAATCCAAGTGTTGAAGCTTTGTTGGAAGCATATCGTTATTCTTCCGAGGCGGGGAATGCTTTTTGGCTGGCAATTACCTCAAAACGAGCTGAGTTAAGCAATTGGTCTTTTGATGCCTTTCTTGGAAATGTCATGGCTTACGAATTTGTTCTACAAGATCAAAGCCAAATAGTTAAACGGCGACATGCTGAGAAAAAGGCATTTTCTACACTAAGAAATGATCTTGAAGAAGAGCGTAATAAACAGGTTTCTGGTTTTGAGGCATTTCGACAGGATTATTTGACTTGGCGTGCAGATAGCCAAGGTGAGTTTAATGATTGGTTTGCTGACTGCAAAGAGCGTTCTGATGCCACTATTACGGATCATTCTACATTTTTTAATCAGATGACGGATCATGCTATCAAGCGTCATCAAGAATTAGAAATGCTTTATGTTGAAAAGTTGCGATTAGAAAAGCCAGCAAAGTATTGGGAAGATCGAGCACAAAAACTTAGATGTCAGGGGATAGTTTGGTCAATTGGTCTTGCTGTGGTTCTGCTATCTGGTATTGGCTATTTTACCTATTTATTTACACATTGGTTAAATGGACAAGAAATGACAATTTCTTTGCACAGTCTTCAAGGTGCTGTTTTATTAGCTGTCATTATTTCAGCTTTTGTGTTTTGCGTTAGAGTTCTATCCCGTTTGGCCTTTAGTGCATTTCATTTACAGAGAGATGCGGAAGAACGGCAGCAGTTAGCTTATGTTTATTTGGCATTAAGCAATGAAACACATGCAGATGAGGAGTCTAGAAAGATTATTTTACAGGCTTTGTTTAGTCGAGCAGAAACTGGGCTTTTAGCTTCAGAGTCTGGGCCAACAATGCCTGGGGTGGATGGTTTGGCTGGGTTGATTACAAAAACGGCTAAGAATTAAATAATATTTATATATAGAGGGCGGGTGATGAAAGTTGGTTTATTTTTTGGTGCAGGTGCAGAAATTGGTTATGGGCTTCCTAGTGGTGGGAAGTTTGCAATTGACTTATTTAGACAAGATCCAACACCCTACAAGAAAGAATTCAGAGAGCAACTTAAAAAGATTGATTCTCGAAGCCCATATGCAAATTCATGGTTACCTAAAGATTATGCAAAAAAAAGTATTTTTGCGTTTGGAAAAAATGAGTTTACAAGCATTATTGAATCATCAATTCAATATAAACGAAATGACATTATTAAAAAACTCAATGACTTCGATAATGAATTCACTTGGGCATGTAAACAATTAGGTATCGAAGAGAGCGATCTTAAAGAAAAATTCACACAAGAAATGGGAAAAGATGTTGGTGAAGTATTATACGATCAAGACATCAAAATTAATGAAAAATTGACTAAGGATGTAAAATTATTTGGGACTGAATATTACTCAGCCGCTCTAGAAATTATTCGTTCTAAAACAAATTGTGATGATTTAAGAAGATATGTGATTGCTTTTTTACAATTGCTAGTAGGGGCATATGGTCAAGATTTTGTGCAGAACTTGAATGAAGAGTTATTTGAGTCTGCTCCTGATGATTTGCCAATCTTTGATGATATTTTCGGTATGTTTCGTTTAGAGTTTGACCGAGTGGGTTCAACAGCTTTAGAACTATTGTTAAATGAAGAGCGAAGTTTTGAAACGGCAGAAAGTGCGACAATAATTACGCTATTCTCTGCGGTAACCCAACAGATTCTTGAAAATGTATTTAGTACAGTATTGGATTACCAAAAGTTGATAGATGATCATTTTAGATATTTATTCTCACCTTCAACAGAATGGGCTAAATTTACTCGAATGGCAATTTTTATGGAAATTGCGCATGATTATATTATTCAGCAAAAACCAGAAAATCTACCTGAGCATGGCTACTATCATGACGTTAAAAGTTTATTGGAAACAGGTGCAGAAGTTGGGGTAATTGGCACATCTAATTACAATAATTTATTTAAAGAAATTTCAGATGACTTGGAATTGCCATCTATTGACGTATTTCATTTGAACGGTAGTACTAAAGATTTTTATAATCCTTATAAAAATGAAGTTATTCAAATTGATGATAAATCTACCTATGAGAATGAGCAGATTTTAGTCCCATTTATGCTTACTCAAAGTGGTCTAAAGCCGTTAACGTCAGTGGAGATGTCTAGACGATATGTTGAGCTGTTTGATGCTTATAAAAATGTTGATGCAATTATTTCAATAGGTTTTGGCTTTAATAAAGATGACAGTCATATTAATGGATTGTTTAGAGAACTCATTGAAAAGCACAATAAAAAGCTTTTCATTGTGACAGTAGACCCAGAAGAAACAGCTAAGGAAATTAAGAAAAAATTACGTTTAGATAATCATTTAGATAATGTAAAAATGGTATTAGTTGATCCTACGACTAGATCGGAGAACGATAAGATCTGGTTTGATAAGGTTTTGGAACAATTAGGGTAAGGGAGATACTTAGTGCATTCTTATACCCCAAAATTCCAAGAAGAATACAGTGCCAAACTCCCAGCCTTGACGCTACTTAGTAATTTGGGATGGTCATTTTTATCTCCATCACAGGCACTGATCGCTCGTGATGGCAAACAGGATCAAGTGGTTTTACGGCAAATTTTGCGTGCTGAACTGACGAAGCGTAGTTTTAGTTTTGCGGGTCAGAATTATCCACTTTCGGAAAAATCCATTGGCAACTTGATTGCTGAAATTTGTAGCCCTGCCTTGAATGAAGGGCTACTGACTGCGAATGAAAAAATCTACAATCATTTGCTTTACGGTATCGCTGTTACTGAGTTTGTAAATGGTAAAAAAGTTAGTCCAACTATTGCACTCATTGACTGGCACAACATTGAAAACAACAGTTTTGCTTTTACCGAAGAATTTTGCGTAACTCGTTCAGGTGGTGTGGACAGTCGCCGACCAGACATTGTCTGTTTTGTGAATGGTATTCCTTTAGTAGTAATTGAAGCTAAACGCCCCGATGGACGTGCCAATAAAGGCCCAACTATTGATGAAGGTATTTCGCAATCGCTGCGTAACCAACGCCATGATGAAATTCCACATCTGTTTGCCTATAGCCAGTTACTACTTTCGATCAATGGTAATGAAGGTCGTTACGGAACATGTAATACACCTACAAAGTTTTGGGCAGCATGGCGAGAAGAAGATATTTCCGATACTGAAATGTTTGCCCTTAAAAATAAACAGCTTAGTCCAGTACAACAGCACAATTTATTTGATCATCGTCCTGCTGCAGATATGCAATGGTATCAACAGTTAATTGCGGGTGGTGAGCTTGCCGTGACAGGTCAGGATCAGCTGTTGATTAGTTTGCTATCACCTAACCGTCTGTTAGAAATGGTACGTCTGTTTATTTTATTTGATAAAAAAGCAGGAAAAATTGCAGCACGCTATCAGCAGGTCTTTGGTATTAAACGACTAATTGAACGTATTAACACTCAGAGCCCTGATGGTGGGCGTAAAGGTGGTGTGATCTGGCATACCACAGGTTCAGGTAAGTCATTCACCATGGTATTTTTGAGTAAAGCACTGATTTTGCATGAGACGCTAAAAAAATGCCGTATTGTGGTGGTCACTGACCGAGTAGATTTGGAAAGTCAGCTCAGTAAAACCTTTGCTTCAGGTGGTGAACTGGCAGGTAAAAAAGATAAAGAAGCTGCGATGGCAACATCGGGAAAACGTTTAGCCGAACAAATTGGTAAGGGCACTGAACGCATCATTTTTTCGCTCATTCAGAAATTTAATTCGGCTACTAAACTTCCTGAGTGCGTGAATAACAGCTCAGACATCATTGTCTTGATTGATGAAGGACACCGAAGTCAGGGTGGTGAAAACCATATCCGCATGAAGCAGGCTTTACCCAATGCAGCATTCGTTGCTTTTACAGGTACACCTTTGCTCAAGAATGAAAAGACGGTGAACAAGTTTGGTCCGATTGTACATGCCTATACCATGCAGCGAGCGGTAGAAGATCAAACTGTTACTCCATTACTGTATGAAGAGCGTATTCCTGATTTAGATGTGAATGAACGTGCGATTGATAGTTGGTTCGAACGGATTACGGAAGGACTAACTGATGAACAACGTGCCGATTTAAAACGTAAATTTGCTAAAAAAGGGCAGATTTATAGTGCTGACGACCGTATACGCCTCATTGCATTGGATATTGCCAATCACTTTGTGAAGAATATTGATGAAGGTCTAAAAGGTCAACTGGCCTGTGATAGCAAGGCATCAGCCATCAAATATAAAAAATATTTGGATGAAGCAGGTCTATTCGAATCTGCTGTAGTGATGAGTCCACCAGACAGTCGTGAAGGTAATACGGCTGTGGACGAGTCTACGACACCTGAAGTCACCCAATGGTGGAAAGACAATATCGGTACGCAGGACGAGCAAACCTATACCAAGCAGATCATTGAGCGCTTTGATAAAGATAATTCTCTGAAGTTATTAATTGTCGTCGATAAATTGCTGACAGGTTTTGATGAACCGAAAAATGCCGTGCTGTATATAGACAAGCCATTAAAAGAGCACAATTTGATTCAGGCGATTGCCCGAGTGAACCGTCTACATCCGAAAAAGAAATTTGGTCTGTTGATTGATTACCGTGGCATATTAAAAGAATTAGATACAACCATCCAGAAATATCAGGACTTGGCAGCCCGTACTCAAGGTGGCTATGACATCAATGATATTGCTGGTCTATATAATCAGATGAGCACAGAGTATAAACGCTTGCCTCGGCTGTATAAAAATTTGTGGGCAATCTTTGATGGAGTGAAGAATAAAAATGACATTGAACAGTTACGTCAAGTTCTTGTACCGCGTATTGAGGAGCGTAATGGGGAATTAGTGGATGTGCATCTGAAAGTTCGTGATGACTTTTATGAGGCTTTGACCGAGTTTGCCAGCTGCCTGAAAGTTGCTTTGCAATCTGCAACTTTCTTCGAAGATAAGAGCTTTACTGATCTAGATCGTCAGTATTACAAGGAAACTGTGAAACAATTTTCCAGCCTGCGTCAGTTGGTGAAACAGGATGCTGGGGAAACAGTGGACTACGACCAATACGCTGAGCAGGTAAAAAAATTGCTCGACAAGCATGTAGTGGGGGTAGAGGTCAAAGAGCCAGATGGAGTTTATGAAGTTGGAAAAATGGGAAAAGTTCAGCAACCTGAAGACTGGAGTGATGAAAAAACCCGTAATGAAACTGACATCATTAAAACTCGTGTGACGAAGATGATTGAGCAGGAGTTACGTGATGACCCTTATGCTCAGGAAGCTTTTTCTAAATTGTTGCGCCAAGCGATTGAAGATGCTGAGAAACAATTTGAGCATCCGCTCAAGCAGTATATGCTCTTTCGTGAATTTGAAGAGCAGGTTCAGGATCGTCGTTTAGATGATATACCTGATGCCTTTTCGGGAAATCGACATGCTCAGGCTTATTTTGGGATATTTAAGAAAATATTACCTGAAGCCTTTTCTATTACAGATCAGCAGGTGCAAGATAAATGGGTTCAATTGGCTTTTGATGTAGATCAGTCGGTTATAAATTCAGTTGCAGAGAATTCGATTAGCCCACAAAACATTGAAGCTGAGATTCGTAAGAAGTTATTGCCTCGAATGTTTCAGGAATGTAAATCTATTGGTGGTGGGATGGATCAGGCTAAGAAAATTGTGGAGATGATCGTGCAGATCACCCGAGTGGGCCTGAATGGGGTGTAGTGTGAAAATATCTCACAAAGTACTACTCTTGACTTATGGTGATGAAATCATCCCTTTTGAAAGGGTAGTACGGCCAAACACATCTGACAAAATCTTGATTAAGGTCCAGCCAGATTGTCGAGTGATTGTCTCGACACCAGAACACGCTGAAGATAGTGAGGTGCTGAAAGCTGTACAGAAACGTGGTCGCTGGATCTACCAGAAATTACGGGAATTTCGTCAGCAGCTCAAATTTATTACACCTCGTCAGTACGTGAGTGGAGAAAGTCATTACTACCTAAAAGTGCTGGAAGATTCTGAGCATCCTCAAGGTGTCAAGCTGTTGCGTGGTAAACTGGAGGTGTCTGTTCGTCAGAAAAGTGCTGATAAGGTCCGGAGTTTGCTGGAAGATTGGTACAAAACCAGAGCCAAGCATGTTTTTGCTAAGCGTTTGGATTACGTACTGGAGCGGGCTTTGTGGGTAGCCGAGCGTCCAGCATTTCGTATTCTGACCATGCATACACAATGGGGTAGCTGTTCTCCCAAAGGCCTACTTACATTAAATCCTTACTTAGTTAAAGCACCCGTACAATGCATTGATTACGTGATTTTGCATGAGCTGTGCCATTTAGTGGAACATAACCATAGTGATCGCTTTTATCAGCTAATGATGCAGGTGATGCCAGATTGGGAAAAGACCAAGAAGCAATTAGATGGCATGGCAAATCTATATTTAAATGGTACGATAATGGCACCGTGTTAATGGTTGGCTTAAGTCGCAATTCACAAAAAACATCAAATATAGCTCATGCTATCGCAGGAGCTGATTTATTTCCAAACAGCTAACTTCAATGAGGGAATTTTTCCTATAAGTGGAGAAAATGATCTTTAAAGCTTCATATAAACTGTTCATTTTTCTTATTGAGTAATTGTTTTTACTCTGTACACGACAAAAATAGATAACTCATTGAAATAATGTCACAATAATTGTTTTCTAACGACGAATACTATGACACATCTCAATGAGTTATATCTTATCTTAAACAAATCTCTAAAATGGAACAAGTCACATTTAAAGTGCTTTGCGCTCATCATGCTTGTGATTATTTTAAAGCAAACATGTAATCTTTCTTCTGCATCTAAAGCCTTGCCCATCAAGTGCTTACCACAATCATTTTATCGACGTATGCAGCGCTTCTTTGCAGGTCAGTATTTTGATTATCGTCAAATTTCTCAGTTGATTTTCAATATGTTTTCATTCGACCAAGTGCAACTGACTTTAGATAGAACCAATTGGAAATGGGGAAAACGAAATATTAATATCCTGATGCTCGCAATCGTTTATCGTGGAATAGCGATACCTATCCTTTGGACATTGCTTAATAAACGTGGAAATTCAGATACGAAAGAGCGTATTGCTTTGATTCAACGCTTTATAGCCATTTTTGGTAAAGACCGTATTGTGAATGTGTTCGCAGACAGAGAGTTTATCGGTGAGCAGTGGTTTACATGGTTAATTGAACAAGACATCAACTTCTGCATTCGTGTTAAAAAAACTTCATTGTCACCAATCATTTAGGAAAGAATCATAAAATTAGTGATTTATTTCGCCATCTTAAAGTTG
>OGVK01000016.1_pt1 | contig 20183 bp, 16 predicted proteins | sample 1575721 | NCBI WGS metagenome assembly OGVK01 (sample SAMN07581521, study PRJEB24739) | freshwater metagenome | place: Singapore | collected 2015-01 | reverse complement strand
CCTATCATTTTGGTTCAGAACGCCTATTTATGGTTGAAGCGCAATGATGAGAAATTAGAAGAAAAAATTAAACCTGTTGGTCAAGTTTATATGGTGTTGAATATTCTGTGTTTGATTTATTGGTTAAGTTACCAGTTTATGCACTAGGTCAATTACATAAATACTATGTTTATGAAGCTGTTATTCATTCAAAGCTCCACATTGATTGCATATAATGCGCATATATTGATGTGATCCAAGAATGGTGGAGATTAAAATAATGAAGAACAAACTGGTGTTAAGTTTGTGTGTGGCAGGAGCTGTCACTATTTCTGGTTGTACCACAGTTGCTGACATGGCAGGTGCAGATACTGCATCTTTGAATGTTGCGGCAACTCAAGGTTTTAATAAAACCGTTCAGGAAGCTCGTGGTAACAATACGCTTGATACGTCTTCTTCGACCTATAAACGCATTTATGCTGTCTTTAATCGCTTGAAACCCTATGCAGATCAAATGAACCAGACGGGTACTAAGTTTGATTGGCAATTGGCAGTATTAAAATCTGATCAAGTCAACGCTTATGTAGCACCAGGTGGTAAGGTTGTGTTCTACACTGGTATTGTAAACAAACTCAACCTGACTGATGCTGAAATTGCTGCAGTGATGGGTCACGAGATGATTCATGCTTTAGAAGAACATGCAAAAAACAAAATTGGTGCTCAAGCATTAACAGATCTAGCACTAGGTATTGGCTTGAGTTATGCAGGTGATAGTGTAGGCCAATTGGGTGCTGCGGCTGCACAGTTGGGGACACAAGTTGGCGTGGGCTTGCCTTACTCACGTAGTCTAGAAAGCCGTGCTGACCAAGGTGGTTTACTATTGATGGCAAAAGCAGGCTATAACCCACAAGCTGCTATTACGCTGTGGGAAAAAATGAATAAGTTGGATGGTGCAGGTGGCTCGTCATTCTTGTCTACGCATCCATCGAACAGTCAGCGTATTGATGCTATGCGTAAAAACTTACCTGCTGCACAAGCAGTGTATAACAAACGTTAATCATATCGTTTGAATCAAAAAAAGGATGCTGCAGCATCCTTTTTTATTTTCATAGATCAATAATTTTTGACAGGCAAAGCAGTGCTTTGCCTTAATGTATAACTGAGAAAGATTTATGGTGCGGGATTCGGTTGCTGACGGTGAATCGCTTCTATGCCTTGAAGCACTTCGGTGGAGAGCGTGAGGTCAAAGGCATCAATATTCTCTTTCAGTTGATTGAGATTGGTCGCCCCAATGATGGTACTCGTTACGAAGAACTGTTGCTTAATATAGGCGAGTGCCATTTGAGTCAGGCTTAAGCCATGTTGCTCTGCCAGTAGGGCATATTGTTCAGTTGCCCATTCACTTTCAGGGTTGCTGTAACGACTAAAGCGCGAGAATAAGGTAATACGTGCATTGGCAGGACGTGCGCCGTGACGGAATTTACCCGTTAGGTAACCAAAGGCAAGGGGTGAATAAGCCAGTAGCCCTACGCCTTCATATTTTGCGATTTCAGCCATGCCAATTTCATAACTGCGATTGAGTAAGTTATACGGGTTCTGAACACTGACAATTTTATCTATCCCCAATTGTTCTGCAAGTTGTAAAAACTTCATGGTTCCCCATGGTGTTTCGTTGGATAGCCCAATATGGCGGATGCGTCCTTTTTCAACTTCCTCAGCAAGTGCGACTAAGGTTTCAGCAAGAGCGGTCACAGGTTTTTCATCTAAGGCTTCGTTATTGCCATAGCCAAGTTTGCCAAAGAAATTGGTATTCCGTTGTGGCCAATGTAATTGATAAAGATCAATATAATCTGTTTGCAAGCGTTTAAGAGAATCGTCTAGGGCTGAGGAGATTTCAGCAGCGGTAAAGCGGGTTTGTCCATCACGAATGTGACTGCCTCCCTGAGAAGGACCTGCAATCTTGGAGGCAATAAATAATTGATCACGACCGCCATGTTGTGCAATCCAGTTACCAATAATGCTTTCCGTGCGACCTTGAGTTTCAGGCTTAGGTGGGACAGGATACATTTCTGCGGTATCCCAAAAGTTGAGACCGCGTTCCAAGGCATAATTTAATTGATCAAAGGCTTCTTGCTGCGTGTTTTGTTCACCAAAAGTCATGGTGCCTAGGCAAATTTCTGGAACGAGAATACCGCTATTACCTAATGGTTTGAATTGCATAACATCTATCCTGAAAACTAATAATGGATTCAGGCTATCGTAAATATGCTGCTTTGTTAACGAATAGTTGTGTATAGTTTTGTGAAAAAAATGAATTATTTAGCATAAAAAAAGCAAATCGAATGATTTGCTTTTTCTGAATGCAAGTAGAAGATTTATTCTTCGTCATCTTCATAGTCATCCTCAGTATTTGACTGTTCCAAAGAAGCATCAAAAATAAGAATGGCTTTACCATCAGTTTGAATCATGCCTTGGTCTTCAAGTGTTTTAAGTACACGACCAACCATTTCACGTGAGCAACCCACGATACGACCAATTTCTTGACGGGTGATACGGATTTGACGACCGTTTGGTAGAATCATTGCTTCAGGTTGAGCAGAAAGATCAATCAAGCAGCGTGCAATACGACCAGACACATCAATGAAGGCAAGGTCAGTCACTTTGCGCGTGGTATTTTTTAAACGACGAACCAGTTGTGCAAATACTGCGTAGCTTAAGTCTGGGTATTGTTTGCTTAATTCATGGAAGTTTTCATAAGTCACTTCAGCGATTTCACAAACGTCACGTGTACGAACTTCGGCAGTACGTTGAGGGTTCGCTTCAAACAGACCCATTTCCCCAAAGAAGTCGCCTGGATTTAAATATGCAACTACAATTTCACGCTCATCATCTTCACGTAAAATAATAGAAACTGACCCTTTTAAAATCAAATAAAGTGATTTTGATTCTGTACCCGCATCGACAATAGTTGTGCGTTTTGGGTAACGGTTTATATATGCTCGTTTTAATAATGCTTTGACTGATTCAGGTAATTGACCTGGCGATAGCGCATCAGTGCTCAGCTGTGAAAAGTTTGAAGTCATGCTTTTGGTTTCCGAAAATGGATAAATAATAGATCGCACAAGACCTAAAATGAACTTGTCACACTGAAGAGGTGAAATTCCTTATCAACTCAAATTATGTTAGTGTACAGGTACACGGTAAATTTATAGCTTTTTTTAGGTAGTTGCAATGCAAACAAGTGTACATTGGCTAGAGAATGTTGCTTTTGAAGCGAAATCAGAAAGTGGCCATAGTGTGGTGATGGATGGATCCCCAGAGTATGGTGGTGAAAACCGTGGACCACGTCCCATGGAACTTATATTAATGGGACTTGGTGGGTGTGCTTCCTTCGATATTGTGACCATTTTGAAAAAATCTCGTCAAGATGTGACAAATGTTGTATGTCAACTTAAGGCAGAACGTGCCGATAGTATTCCTGCGGTGTTTACCAAAATCCATTTACACTTCGTGGTGACAGGTACTGCGGTGAAGGAAAAACAGGTTGCGAAGGCTGTCGAACTCTCTGCAGAAAAGTACTGTTCAGCAAGTAAAATGTTGTCTGATGGTGGTGTAGAAATTACCCATGATTTTGAAATTATAGAAGCTGTATAAGCCTGAGAAAGCTGGTGATTCATCAGCTTTTTTTTGACTTTAAATATACTGCTTGCATTCGAATATGCAACAAAACACTTTTAGAATTTGGTTTTAATTGGGTCAATTTTTTAGATAGAGAAAAATTACATCAATACTCTTGAAAATAAAAATAATCAGACCAATATTATAACTAACCTCTATAATATTTTTCAATTTAAGATATTGAAAAATATATAAAAATTTATTTGAAATCTAAAAATAAGTTCCCATATATCTTACAAGTTAAAAATTTGTTTTGAGGAATAACAAGAATGCGTTTTGAGAAATTCACAAACCGCCTACAGCAAGTGCTCTCCGATGCACAATCTTTGGCAATGGGTAAAGATCATACCGCTATTGAGCCAATTCATGTGCTTTCTACTCTACTGGAAGAGGCTTTCAATATCAGTCTGCTGCAACAGGCAGGTGCCAATTTACGTGATTTGCAGAACAAATTGCAGCAGGCATTGAAAGATGCACCGACACTGGCAAATCCGACAGGAGATATCAATCTTAGCCCAGAAGCGGTTAAAGCGCTGAATCTGGCAGATAGCTATGCACAAAAAGCAGGAGATGAGTTTCTTTCTACGGATTGGGTGTTGTTAGCGCTTGCAGAAGTTGGGGCAACCAAGTCTTTATTAAATAGCGTAGGTGTCACTAACGACAGTTTACGTAAAGTAATTGATAAAATTCGAGGGGATGAGAAGGTCATGAGTAATAATCATGAAGATCAACGTGATTCACTGAATAAATATACGATAGACCTGACTGAGCGTGCCTTAGCGGGCAAGCTTGACCCTGTGATTGGGCGTGATGATGAAATCCGCCGTACAATTCAAGTACTCTCACGCCGTACCAAAAATAACCCTGTGCTGATTGGTGAACCTGGGGTGGGTAAAACCGCGATTGTTGAAGGCTTGGCACAACGAATTGTGAATGGTGAAGTTCCTGAAAGCTTAAAAGGCAAACGTGTTCTATCTTTAGATTTGGGTTCATTGCTTGCGGGTGCGAAATATCGCGGTGAATTTGAAGAGCGACTAAAAGCGGTGCTGAAAGATTTAGCTAAACATGAAGGCGAAATCATTCTGTTCATCGATGAGTTGCATACGCTAGTAGGTGCAGGTAAAGGTGATGGCGCGATGGATGCTGGCAATATGCTCAAACCTGCTCTCGCACGTGGTGAATTACGTTGTGTGGGTGCAACGACCCTAGACGAATATCGTCAATACATTGAGAAAGATGCAGCCTTAGAGCGCCGTTTCCAAAAAGTGTTGGTGGATGAGCCGAGTGTAGAAGATACCATTGCGATTCTACGTGGACTCAAAGAAAAGTATGCAACCCACCATGGCGTACAGATTCTGGATTCAGCGATTATTGCGGCTGCGAAAATGTCGCATCGTTACATCACCGATCGTCAATTGCCAGACAAAGCGATTGATCTGATTGATGAAGCGGCATCGCGTATCAAAATGGAGTTGGATTCGAAACCTGAAGCACTGGATAAGCTAGATCGTCGCTTGATTCAGTTGAAGATGCAGCTTGAAGCGGTCAAGAAAGATGAAGATGCAGGTGCAAAAGGTGAGATCAAACATCTAGAAGAGCAGATTGCTACAGTTGAGAAAGAATATAACGATCTTGAGGAAATCTGGCGTGCCGATAAAGCTTTGGTTGAAGGCAACAAAGATATTCAAGTGAAGCTGGATCAAGCGCGTATTGCATTAGAAAAAGCACAGCGTGAAGGTGATTTGGCAGAAGCTGGGCGTTTGCAATATGGCGTGATTCCAGAATTGCAAAAGCAATTGGAACGTATTGAAGTTGCTGAAGAAAATGAAGCACCAAAACTATTGCGTAACAAAGTCACAGACAATGAAATTGCAGAAGTGGTCAGTGCGGCAACGGGTATTCCAGTGGCGAAAATGCTGCAAGGTGAACGTGAAAAACTGCTGCAGATGGAAGATTTCTTGCATAACCGTGTGGTTGGACAAGATGAAGCTGTAGTCGCAGTGTCGAATGCGGTGCGTCGTTCACGTGCGGGATTATCTGATCCAAATCGTCCAAGTGGTTCATTCTTGTTCCTTGGTCCAACAGGTGTGGGTAAAACTGAATTGACCAAAGCCTTGGCAAATTTCCTGTTCGACAGTGATGACGCCATGATTCGTATTGATATGAGTGAATTCATGGAGAAACACTCTGTGAGTCGTTTGGTTGGTGCGCCTCCGGGTTATGTGGGTTATGAAGAAGGCGGTGTCTTAACTGAAGCTGTACGCCGTAAGCCGTATAGTGTGGTGCTGTTTGATGAAGTTGAGAAGGCACATCCAGACGTATTCAATATCCTGCTACAAGTCTTGGATGATGGTCGTCTTACCGATTCACAAGGTCGCGTGGTGGACTTTAAGAATACCGTGATTGTGATGACGTCCAACCTTGGTTCACAAGATGTGCGTGAATTGGGTGAGGGAGCGACGGAGGATGAAGTTCGTGCAGTGGTGATGAGTGCGGTAACGCAACACTTCCGCCCAGAGTTCATTAACCGTATCGATGAGTTGGTGATTTTCCATTCATTGAAGAAAGCCCAAATTCGAGGCATTGCCGATATTCAATTGGATCGTTTACGCAGTCGTTTGGTTGAGCGTGATTTGAGCTTGTCTGTAGAAGATACTGCATTTGATTTATTGATTGATGCTGGTTTTGACCCAATTTATGGTGCGCGTCCTTTAAAACGTGCCATTCAACAACAGGTTGAAAACCCATTAGCTCAAAAAATCCTTGCGGGTGAATTCCAGCCTGGCGATACCATTTTAATCAAAGCGGATCAGGGTCATCTGATCTTTGATAAAATGAAATTGAGTTAAAACCTACTTCCTAAAAAAACCAGCTTCGGCTGGTTTTTTTATGTGACAAGCTTGGGAATGAAATTTATATTTTGAGTCAGAAAGTGACAGAAACAAGCTAAAACTTGTGAAGTAAATCACTCATAAGCTATTTATATGTAAAACAATTATCTTTATTTTTGCTTTTTGATTATACTGCATGCACATAATAAGCACACAATATGAGTCATATAAATGTCAAAAATAAAATGGGGTGTTGGAGGGCTTGTTGCGGTTGCCACATTGGCTGTTGGTGGAAATTTATATGCAGATAAAAGTCTGCAAACTTACTATCAACAAGAAGCGAAACAACCCAGCAAAAATCTAAGCTTGAACTATCAAAACTTTCAGATGGGCGCTTTGCAAGGCAGTGCCGACTGGACAGCAGAGCTGATTCTTGATCCATGCAAGCCGAAAGATGTGATTAAGCTGGCTGGGCGTGATCATATTCAGCGCAGTTGGAATGGCTATCAAATTCAATCGGACATTAAAGTTGTTCAAACAGATAGTGCATTCAAACCTTTGTTGAATCAACCTTTAAAGCTTCAGACGCGAGTCAATTGGTTGGGCGCAATGAAATCGACCTTGACCACGCCAGAAATTGTGCGTAATGAAGCAAAAATGCAGACGCGTTTAGACCCTGTAACTTTAGAATACCGAACCAAGTCAGTGGACGATCAGCTTCAGGTGCAGGATTTAACCTTAAAAATTCCAAATTTAACGGTAACAGATGCGGAAACACATTTCCAAATGACAGGCTTAACCTTGGAAACCAATCAAGGTTTAAGTGGCAATTATCTGGAAGCTGGAAAAACCAAAATCCATATGGATTTGCTGAAAATGTCGGATCGTAGTTTGAATAATCCGATGAGTGCAGAGTTAAAGAATTACCGTATTGAAGCTGAAAGCGACTTGACGGAACGGGTGTTGAATACCAAGTTTTCGATTCAAGCGGATGAAATGAAAGTGCCATATTCACCCGTTATGCAAAACATTCAGTTCAATTTCAATTTACAAGATGTGAATCGTGCCAAACTTCAAGCCTTCTTTGATGTTGTAGAAAAAAGTGAAAATAGCTGTTTAGCGAAAGAGAAATTGCTGGAAGATCTTGAACCTGCCTTACTTGCTGTCATCAATGAAGGATTTAAATTTGAGTCCAAGGATAATCAGCTTAAAGTCGGTACAGGTGAAGCAAAAGCCAGTATGACGGGTCGTTTTATGCCTAGTCATCAAAAAACTTTAAAAAGCATGGTGAGTATGGTGCCGAATTTGGTGGAATATAAAGCCGACATGCAGTTTGATAAAAACATGATCGCATCCATCATGAAGAGTTTACCAGGTCAGAAGCAGCAGTCGATGTCTGATCAAGAGCTGGAAAGTATATTAAGTAGTATGCAACAGTCAGGTCAGCTGAAACGTGATGGGGATGTGATGAAAATGTCGATGGAATATAAATATGGTGACAAGAAATTTCTCACGGAATAAACGTTCTAATTGACATCCAATTTATAAAAAAGACCGCAGAAGCGGTCTTTTTTATGTCTGAATTAAATAGGGGGGTGTTGAATTTTCCACGCGCGGTGAATTTTTTGATTACGCTTGAAGTCTGGCCCAATGGTTTCTTGGGTGATTTCTTGCACATTAAACATCGCTTCGATTTCTTCATCCAGCTCGAAACCACGGTAGTTGTTCGAGAAGTATAAAGTACCTTCAGTGGTCAAACGGTTCATCGCACGTTTCAATAGAGAAACATGGTCACGTTGTACATCGAAAGTGCCGTAGAACTTTTTAGAGTTCGAGAAGGTTGGTGGATCGATGAAAATCAGGTCATATTGCTCATGACCTTCTTTGAGCCATTCAAAACAGTCGCTGGCAAAGAATTGATGCTGTTCATCAGCATGATCAACCGTTAAACCATTCAAGACGAAGTTTTCTTTTGACCAGTTCAGGTAGGTATTCGACAAATCCACACTGGTGGTACTTGCCGCGCCACCTAAAGCCGCATGTAAGCTTGCCGTTGAGGTGTAGCTGTACAAGTTTAAGAAATGCTTGCCGCGGGCTTCTTTGGCAATACGTAAACGAATTTGACGGTGATCGAGGAATAGACCAGTATCTAAATAGTCGGTCATATTCACTAAAATCTTAGCTTGACCTTCTTGTACGATAAAGCGTTTTGAAGCTGTACTTTGTTTGGTGTACTGATTCTTGCCTTCTTGACGTGCGCGGGTTTTGATGAAGATTGCATCTCGTCCCAAACCTGTTACTGCACGAATCGCAGCTAAAGCCAAGTTAAAACGCTTTTTGGCTTTTTCAGGATCAATACTTTTTGGTGGTGCGTATTCTTGCACATGTAGACGATCACCATACAAGTCAACGGCTACATTAAAATCAGGTAAGTCGGCATCATACAAACGCAAACAGAAAACGCCTTCTTTGACTGCCCATTTTTTCAGGGTCTGCATGTTTTTCTGCAAACGATTGGTAAAGTCTTCTGCACCTTCAATCGGTTCGAATTGCAGCGGTTGCCAAGTTTCAAGAAATGGCTTCACCACGGTAGCAGGTTTGATCTTGCCTAAGCGGATGTAGATAGGTAATTTACCATTCATTAAACGCATGGTTTGTGGATCACTAAACGCCATGACATCGGCTTGCTCAACCGCTGCAGCGATAACGGCGGCTGTTTGATTTGGGAAGTTCTTTTGTAAGAGCGCAGATAAGCCCAAATACAAGGCACGGTTAGAGGCTTTGTCACCTAAACGCTCACCATAAGGCGGGTTGGTGACAATAAAGGCAGTTTTGTTGCCGACTTCAAAATCAGGCCAGTCTGAAAGCGTACGTTCTTCAATCTGAATTTGGTCAAGCAGGCTTTCAAAACCCGCAGCCATTATATTTTGTTTGGTTGCTTTGACTGCTTCCCAATCCGCATCAAAGGCATAAAACTTCGGTAACGGCTGAGCCAATGCTTGTTGATGACGTTCAGCGGCTTCGGCTTTAATTGACATCCACAATTCATTGTTGTGACCATTCCAGCCATTGAAACCAAAACGACGCACCAAACCAGGGGCACGATCGGTCAACAACATGAGCGATTCAATAATGAAGGTACCCGAACCACACATTGGGTCCAAGATAATGTCTGGACGTAATTGTTGCAGGTTGGCTTTTTGCAAAATTGCAGCTGCAAGGTTTTCTTTGATTGGGGCATCGGTCATATAACGACGATAACCACGTTTATGCAAAGAATCACCTGATAAGTCTAAGCAGTAAGTGTGCTCAGTTTTACCCGCAAGCACGTACAGGGTAATTTCAGGCTGCTTGGTATCGATACTTGGACGACGACCCACCGCTTCCATGAACGAGTCAACCACACCATCTTTAACACGTAAGGTTGCGAATTGGCTGTTGACCATAATTTCACGTTCAACGTGTAAACGAATGGCAAATGTACTTTGTGGTGCAAAAATAAGTGACCAGTCAAAGCTGATTGCACCTTCATACAATTCTTCAGCAACATCACGTGCATCATGGCTGCGTTCAAGTTCATGGGTATGAATAGGCAGCAGAACACGTGAAGCCAAACGTGACCACATGCAAATACGATAGGCCTGTTCTAGTGTGCCTTTAAAAACTAAACGTCCTGGAAAGCGTTCAATTTGTTCGATGCCTAGACCTTGTAATTCTTCTTGGAGTAAGGTTTCTAGCCCATCTGCACATGTGACCCAATAGTTGCTTAAACGTGAAGAGCTATTCATAAATTAGATAGACCAAGATTTAAAAAAATACTTCGCAAAGTTTAACTGATTTTGGCTTTGAAAGCTTTTTTAATTGCGAGTTTGCATACGCAGATCATAAAAAAATACACTTTTAACTACATGGTTCTCAGAAACTGGTATGCATTTTGCTAACTCAACAGCATTAAATGGCGATGTGCGTTGAAGCTCCACTTCGTTTGCACAATTTGCGTAAATCATTATTCGTATTAAATTCAATAAAACTGGGGGATTGAAAGAGATGTCTAATCACGGATTTGTTGCTTATCCTGAGGCTTTTTCTGCTGCAACTTTGATTTATACACGTTTACGCCGTGTCTCTGGGCGTGTCATTGATGCGATGTACCTTGCTGAAAATAAGGCCTATGCACGATATGTCGTTGATTTGGCTTTGGCTACAGGTGATGCCGAGTTGGTTCGTCAGGCGGAACGTTTACGCAGTTTTATGGATTTAGATGCAGTAATTGAACCCGAGGTGGTGGCTGAAACCGTAGTTGAACCGACTCGTTATCGTGAAGATGAAGTGACCGAAGAAGAAATTTATCGTGCGCAGGTACACCATCACTATATTGGTGCATTGCGCTAAATCTTGTTGCAGATTGGTTGACTTATCACTTTATTTAAACCAATCATCCTAAATCTCAAATTTATGGTGATTGGTAGGCTATACCTTAAGTGATAAATTTTGTTTAAATTATCTTATTGAAATAACGCATAGGAAAATAAGAAATCATTTTAAATATCGTCCTATTTTCTTTTGAGTGCCGAAAACTTCAACTGCCAAATCTGGGGAATCTCTGTATAATACGTTAACTTAACGTATAAGGAATCTCTCATGCACTTGGCGGCATTGCATACTCCGAGTCAGATTCAACTCAATAAAGATGGAAATTTAAAGCATTTCCTGACCATCGAAGGGCTATCGAAAGCCACACTCACGAAAATATTGGACACTGCGCAGTCCTTTTTTAATGACCAAAATCAGCTGATTACCAACAACCTGTTGGAAGGTCGTACGGTTATGAATTTGTTTTTTGAAAATTCGACCCGTACCCGTACCACTTTTGAAGCGGCTGCAAAGCGTTTATCTGCAAATGTACTGAATATTGATATTGCACGTTCAAGTACCTCGAAGGGTGAGACCCTCCGTGACACGCTGTGGAATTTAGAAGCAATGGCGGCAGATATCTTTGTGGTACGTCATTCATCTTCGGGTGCAGCCCATTTTATTGCGCAGACAGTTTGCCCACATGTCGCAATCATCAATGCAGGGGATGGACGTCATGCACATCCAACGCAAGCGATGTTGGATATGTTGACCATTCGCCGTGAAACCAAGAAACCCTTTGAAGAACTGAGCGTCGCCATTATTGGTGATATTAAACATTCACGTGTTGCCCGTTCAGATGTTGCTGCTTTGCAAACTTTAGGGTGCCAAGATATTCGTGTGATTGCACCGAATACTTTATTGCCACATGGTTTTGAAGAATATGGTGCAGGCGTACGTCTATTTAACAAAATGGATGAAGGCGTAAAAGATTGCGATGTGATTATCACCTTGCGTATTCAAAATGAACGTATTGATTCTCCGGCACTGTCTTCACAATCCGAATTCTACAAGATGTTTGGTCTCAACAAAGAGCGTCTAGCTTTGGCGAAACCTGACTGTATCGTGATGCATCCTGGTCCAATGAACCGCGGTGTGGAAATTGATTCTAGCATTGCCGATGGTCCGCAATCGGTGATTTTAAATCAGGTCACCAATGGTATTGCAGTGCGTATGGCTGTTCTGGCCTTATCAATGCAAGGTCAATTACAAGAACAAGGTCTATTAGAAGCGATTGCGGGATAAGGGAAAGCCATGAGTATTGTAAAAATTGAAAATGTCCGTGTCTTAGACCCAATTCAGCAAACAGATTCGGTACAAACTGTTTATTTAGAACAGGGTAAATTGGTGGCGGCTTGTGAACAAGTTGAAACCACCATTAATGGTCAAGGTAAATGGTTAATGCCAACCATGGTGGATTTGTGTGCACGCTTACGTGAGCCAGGTCAGCAACAGCATGGTACGCTCAAATCTGAAGGTAAGGCCGCACGTGAGAATGGTATTTTACACGTTTTCACTCCACCAGATTCAAAACCAATTGTGCAAGACAATGGCGCTTTAATCCACGGTCTCGTCGAAAAGGCGATGTTGGATGGTGGTATTTATCTACAAGTCATTGGTGCGCAAACCCAAGGCCTAAAAGGGCAACAACCTTCGAATATGGCAGGCTTGAAAAAAGGTGGTTGTACCGCTGTTTCAAATGCCAATGCGCCTTTTGCCAATGATGATGTCGTGATTCGAACTTTGGAATATGCAGCAGGTTTGGGTCTGACCGTGGTGTTCTATGCTGAAGAACCGCAAATTGCCAAAGATGGCTGTGTGCACGAAGGTTTCATTGCATCCCGCCAAGGTTTGCCAATGATTCCAGCTTTGGCTGAAACGGTGGCGATTGCTAAATATTTACTCATGATTGAAGCAACGGGTGTCAATGCGCACTTTAGCTTGTTATCGTGTGGGTCTTCGGTTGAACTGATCAAGATTGCCAAAGAGAAAGGTTTGCCTGTAACGGCAGATGTGGCAATGCATCAATTGCACTTAACCGATAGCCTGATTGATGGTTTTAATGCTTTGGCACATGTGCGTCCACCGCTTCGTTCTGAAAAGGACCAAGAGCGTTTACGCCAAGGGGTGAAAGATGGCGTGATTGATGCGATCTGTACTCATCATGAACCATTGAGCAGCTCAGCTAAAATGGCACCATTTGCTGAAACAGAGCCAGGTTTCACCGCATTTGATACTTATGTGTCTTTAGGGGTGCAGTTGGTCAAAGAAGGTTTGTTTACGCCATTAGAGTGGGTAGAAAAAGTGACTTTAGCGCCTGCCAAAGTGGCAAATATGCAAGATCGTTGGGTACAAGAAGCAGGTTGGGTCTTGGTTGATCCTGAGCTTGAATGGACGTTGACCAAGGAAAGTATTTTGTCACAAGGTAAAAATACACCATTAATTAATCAGACGTTGACAGGGAAAGTATTACAAACTTTTCATGCTTAATTTTTGACAGAAAAAAGCCAGCAATTGCTGGCTTTTTTTATAACTTACTTTTGAGTAATGATGAAAGAGGTTCTGAAAATACAATAATTTACACTGTTTAAAAAATGAGCATATACACTATTTCAATAATGCTTCAAAAGAATAAGAGGGCAGAAAATGCTGACAAATATTATTGAATTACTGCAGCAACAAGTAACACCCATGGTTTTACAGTCGGAGACTGAACATTTACTTGAAAAGAAACATGCGCTAGATAATTTTTATCCTATTCTGTTAAGTTTGTTGAAAGACAAACCAGAGTATATTTCAGAGTTACAAAACCATTTAAACCCGCGCTTAACCGATATTTTTACCTCACATACCTCGCTTAAAGAAAAATTCATAGAAGCGATTGGGGCAACCGCACCACCATCAGAAATAGAAGAAGCCCTGAATCATGCCATTGCGCCGACCATAGGGGTACTGGAAACGCAAGCAGGCTCCAGTAATCAGCATAGCATTGAGCATTTTTTACAGCAGCATGCCACCGATATTGCAGTAGCTTTACCTTTGTGGGCGAAACCCTTATTGGCGGCATTAGGGGTGAATACCTTAGTTGGACAAACCGTACATCAAAGTCCAAGTTCAACTTCTTATATAGGGGCTGAGAAATCTACGCGCTGGTGGGTACCAGTGCTATTTATCGTGATACTAGGGTTAATTTGTGCATTGCTATTCAAAATGTGTAGTCGTGAAGAACAGCCGAGTACTGTAGCGAATACCAGTGTTTCGAGCATACCTGCTAAATTTCAGCTGACAACGGGGCAAGACGGCTTACTTGTGACCTGTCAAATTTTGACTGCAAATAAATCCTATATTGATATTTTGCAAAATGAAGTGAAGCAGATATTTGCCCATCCTTTGGGGTGTGGAGCGGATGATAATATTAATTTACATACGGCATTTATTGATCAGGATGCCATTCCAAGTGCATTGAAAATCATAAAAGGTGCTCCAAATGTATCCATCACGTGGATGGGGGATCAATTGGCTATTCAGGCTGAAAGTAATACGGTTGCGAATGATTTGGCACAGAAAATACAACCTTTAGTACCGAATATGCACATTGTGACCCAGCAACCATTAGATGTGAGCAAGGTAGTGGATACCAGTGTCAGTGATGCGGAAAAAGCACTTTCCAGCTTGAATCCAGAGCATATCAAAGCATTGGATGTCGCAACGGCACTGAATTTACAGATTATTAATTTTGAACCCTATTCGAGTGACATCCCTGAAATCAATAAGTCTATTCTGGATCAGGCAGCGGCATTGATTAAACGCGCTCCGCAAGTAGAACTGGTGATTGAGGGGCATACAGATAATGCCGGTACAGCCCAAGAAAATAAAGAGCTTTCAGTAAAAAGAGCACAAGCGGTGATGGCGTATTTGGTTAAACAAGGGGTTGATCCTGCCAAATTACAGGCTGTAGGTCTTGGAGCCGAGCAACCAATTGCCGAAAATGGGACACCTGAAGGTCAATTTAAAAACCGCCGTATTGAGTTTAAAGTGCTGAATACTGAAACTGGTAAAGTCCGTCAAGTGAATGAGGAAGGGGTCAATTCTGGCAGCGGATATTAAATCGCTGATTTGGGATTCAACTTAGAAGATGCTTCGGGATAAGGGCTTTACTGTGATGCAGTAAAGCCCTTTGTTATTTCTTCTTGAAAACATGCTGAAGCCATGAAAACTTTGGAATTATGTCTATAAATTTGGGAAGTGTGCAGGTATTGGCTTAAAATAGAATAGATGATGAACAGCAACAATAAACTTAGACGAGCATATAGATGAGAAGATCGATTCATAAAGAGAAGCATAATTTAGAAAAAACAGGTTGGTTGCGTGCAGCGGTATTGGGGGCAAATGATGGCATTATCTCTGTCACCAGTCTGGTGATTGGGGTGGTTGCCAGTGGCGCAGGGCAGCAGACGATTTTTATTACCTGCCTAGCGGGTTTAATTTCTGGCGCGATCTCAATGGCTGCGGGGGAATATATCTCGGTCAAGTCTCAGTCTGATATTGAAGAGGCCGATTTGGCTCTGGAGCGCCGAGAACTGGAAATTAATCCAGAACAGGAATTAAAAGAGTTAACCCAAATCTATATTCATCGAGGATTGGATGAACAGTTGGCACATGAAGTTGCAGTTCAATTAACAGCGCATGATTCTTTGGCTGCACATGCACGTGATGAAATTGGTATTAATGAAATGACGGTTGCCAAGCCTATACAGGCAGCCTTGTCATCTGCCTTGTCGTTTTCAGTTGGCGCGGTAATTCCCTTGTTGGCCGTGTTATTTGCTCCCGCACACTATCTCGCCAATTCAATCGTGATTGTTTCAATTTGTGCATTATTAGGACTTGGTGCACTGGCTAGCTATACCGCAGGCTCACCAGTCTGGAAAGGGGCACTTAGAGTATTGTTCTGGGGTTGTTTTGCAATGTTAATCACCAGTGCAATTGGTTCTTTATTCGATGTGAATGTGGCTTAAGACTCAAGTCTATAGCCCTTCATGACTTTCCGATGAAATGCAGTTGAAGCGCTTAAATTTTATTTTCCATTTGATAAAAATGTGATAATTATAACGTAATGTATCTGATAATTTGGATGCATAGAGGTTTCAGGACAGAAACTGGTAAGCGACAAAAAATTAAACAAGGAGTTTAAGATGCTTCAATTACTCAGAAAGTTACTTTGTTTCCACATTTATGAATATGAGCAAATGCAGGAAATAGGTGAACATCTGGAATGTAGGAAATGCGGGGATAATAAAGCGACGTAGTTGTTGAATTGTTCTAGCTAAATCCGAAGTGAGTCAATCATTTCGGATTTTGTACATTTAGCATCTGTGAAAAACAATGAGTTTATTTTTCATTAAGTTGGTTATCTGATTCGCTAAAGCCGTTACAATGATTTCACCCTATTTTTATCGATTCAAAATGTCTAAAGATTTTCAAAAAGAAACTTATATTGTGGATGATCAGCTTGCGGATACACTAACATGGTTGTGTCAGCATCAAGATTGCTATGAGCGTTTTGAGTATGATGCCATCGCGGAGCAATTAACGGTTTATCATGCCAATGGTGCGGATATTATTCGAAAAGGGGATTATCTGAATGCTCAATACGGCATTTTGATCACTGCACATAATTTTGCGGGTTAAGCTGCTAATCATTGATTCAGTGAATATAAGAATCTTAAATCAAATTCATATAAAAAAGCCAATTCATAGAATTGGCTTTTTTATTGAGCTTAAGAACTAGAAGTTCTATTAGCCTGCCATTGCATCTACTGAAAGTTCAGCAACAGTCGGTTTTGCTTTTTCAGCAACTAAACCTAATTTATTGAAGAGTTGTTTGTCGCGACCTTCACCTGCGTTTGGTGTAGTCAGCAATTTCTCACCTGAGAACAGAGAGTTTGCACCAGCCATGAATGCGAGTGCTTGGTCAGAATCAGATAAAGATTCACGTCCAGCAGAAAGACGAATATAGCTTTCAGGCATAATGATACGCGCAACTGCGATGGTACGAATCCACTCAGTGACTTCTAGTTTTTCTACATCTGCCAATGGTGTGCCTTCAATTGGAACCAACATGTTAATTGGCACAGATTCAGGGTGAATTGGTAAGGTTGCAAGTTCAAGCAATAGACCAATACGATCCGCTGTGTCTTCACCAAGACCAACAATACCGCCACTACATACTTTCATGCCTGCACCGCGCACATACTCGAGTGTATTTAAGCGATCATCAAAAGTACGCGTACTGATAATGTTTGAATAGTATTCGCGTGAAGTATCGAGGTTGTGGTTGTAGTAATCTAGACCAGCATCTTTTAAACGTTCAGCTTGAGACTGGTTTAACATGCCTAAAGTCATGCAGGTTTCTAAACCTAAAGCTTTTACTTCACGAACCATTTCAAGAACATAAGGCATATCGCGCTCATGCGGGTTACGCCATGCAGCGCCCATACAAAAACGAGATGAACCAGATTCTAATGCTTCTTTTGCTTCGCTAATCACTTTTTCTACGGCAATGCGTTTTTCTGCTTCTAGCTTTGAATCGTAGCGTGCAGACTGAGAGCAGTATTTGCAATCTTCAGGGCATTTACCTGTTTTAATAGATAATAAAGTGCTGACTTGAATGGTATTGGCATCGAAATGCTCACGATGAACTTTTTGAGCTTGGAAAACCAAGTCTAAAAAAGGTTGTTCATATAAAGCTTGAATTTCTTCACGCGTCCAATCATTACGTACAGTCATTCTAGGAAGTCCATCATCTGTATTCTTTATTGGCTTTAATAATACAGATTTCGTGCCAAAACCAAAGGCAAAAAAAACCAAAACTTATGGTATCTGACGATTAATTTTGGCGGAAAGAATGAGTGATTAGATATAAGACTTAGTCACAAAGTCAGCTATTTTTACTGAATATTCCATGCAAAGTTTTTAATTGCAGCAATAAATATTGTGGCAAACACGTAACTATCCTTTTTATAAAACAATAACTTTGCAAACATCTGTAAAAGCTTGCTTGATAAATTCACAATAGAATCTTGGTTTTAAACTGTTTGAGATTTAATCAGCTGCTCTTGAATTGCCCAGTCGATATGGACTTGCACAATATCATCATGCAAGTGACGCGTTTCATGCAAAGTTTGTAGAATTAAGCTAGAAAATGGGGCATTTCCCAAACCAATTGCGATATTTCGCATAAAGCTTTGATAGCCTGTGCGCCGTATTGGGCTGCCTTCGGTATTGGCTAAAAATGTTGCCTCATCCCAGTGCCATAAATCGAGTAAAGTGACCCGATCTAGATCATGGCGTGGATTAAAATCTTCGATACTGGCTTTTTGCGCAAAACTGTTCCAAGGACAGATCAGTTGGCAGTCATCACAGCCAAACACCCGATTGCCAATACCGCGTCTTAGTTCTTCAGGAATAATGCCTTTGAATTCAATGGTCAAATAAGCAATACATTTACGTGCATCAAGCATATACGGTTCGACAATGGCCTGAGTCGGGCAAATATCGATACAGGCTGTACATGAACCACAATGCTTGGTGGTCGGTTCATCAGAGGGTAAATCGAGCGAGGTAAACAATTCCCCTAATACAAAGAATGACCCTGATTTTTTATGAATCAGTAAGGTATGTTTACCTGTCCAGCCCATGCCTGCATTTTCAGCCAAAGACTTCTCGAAAATGGGGGCTGAATCGGCAAAAGGGCGGGATTCAAAATCACCTACACGTTCTCGAATACGTGTGGCCAAAGTTTTAAGACGTCCACGCATGATTTTGTGATAGTCACGTCCCCGTGCATAACGGGCAATAATTGCAGCATTGGGTTCGTTGGGAACATAGCGTGGCTTCGGTGTTTCCACCAAATAGTTCATCCGTACACAGATAATGCTGCGTGTCCCTGGAACCAGTAGGGTCGGATCGGCACGCTTGTCCAAGTTTTCCTCAAGATAGGTCATATCTGCATGATAACCGCGTTTTAAATATTCTTTAAAACGTTCTAATTCTGCTTGAGCATCTGGTTTGGCAATGACACAATCAGCAAAACCCAAGTCTAAAGCCTGAGCTTTGATCCATGCTTTGAGTTCTTGAGGATCAAGCTGTTGCAGTGAGATTTTTGAGGAAGAAGAGGTCGAAGCCATAAACCAATAATAGGGGAAAACATGCAACGTTTAGTTTACCATAGCAGTGAAATTCAAGCATGGGAGCAACGTTGGTTTGCTCAGCAAAATTCATCATTGGGCTTAATGCAGCAAGCAGCTTGGACAATTGTGCAACAGGTGTTACTGCAATTCGAACAAAAGCAGATTAAAAAAATAGCAGTGTGGTGTGGTCAAGGCAATAATGCAGGCGATGGTTATTTCATTGCAGGCTATTTAAAGCAGGTAGGTTTGGACGTCACTGTTTTCACCACAGAACGTGGTCCTTCTGCTGATTTACAGCAGGCATACTTATTTGCGCAGTCGCAGCATGTTTCTTTTATTTCACTTGAAGTGCTTATTGCACAGTCAGAATTACAACAACAATTAGCGCAATTTGAATGCCATATTGATGCCTTATTTGGCATAGGTTTGAATCGTGAATTAAATCAGTATTGGCAAAGCATTATTCAACTGTTTAACGTTCAAACGGGATTAAAAATTGCAGTTGATATTCCAAGTGGTTTACAGGCGAATACAGGTCAGGCTATGCCTTGTGCCATTCAGGCGAATCACACATTTACTTTACTGGGCTATAAAGCAGGCTTATTTACAGGACAGGGCAAGGAGTATGTGGGTCAACTGCATTTACTCAGCCTTATTCCACGTGATGAAAAATTACGTCCCTTCGCTCAGTTAGCATCAAAGCATATTATGCTGCCGCAACGACAAGCTTTTGGGCATAAAGGCAGTTATGGGCACGTTTTAGTGGTCGGTGGTCATGCCGATATGGGCGGTGCCGTGATGATGGCAGCAGAAGCCGCCTTTCATGCAGGTGCGGGAAAAGTCAGTGTGGTCTGTCATGCCAAGCATCATCAAGCAATTTTATCGCGCGCACCGAATATTATGGTACGAGATATTAACGCTTTCGATAAAGAAGACATTCAACAGCTACTTTCGCATATTGATGCGGTTTGTTTTGGTATGGGACTGGGGCGGGATGAATGGGCAGCATATCGTGACTGGGAAACAGATCGGAAGAGCACACGTCTGAACTCCAGGTCACCTGAAGCTATCTCGTATGCCGTCTTCTGCTTGA
>OGVK01000015.1_pt1 | contig 20658 bp, 41 predicted proteins | sample 1575721 | NCBI WGS metagenome assembly OGVK01 (sample SAMN07581521, study PRJEB24739) | freshwater metagenome | place: Singapore | collected 2015-01 | reverse complement strand
TTCGTTAGCACGTATGGATGCTATGAATGCTGCTCTTTCCCCTGCTCATCAGAGGGATGAACAGATTCTTGGCACTCTCCATGCGAATCTCGAATTGCTTTACGTGAAAGCTAAGAATTACCATTGGAATGTTAAAGGGGTCGGTTTTCAAGGAGTCCATGAGACCTTTGATAAGATTCAAGAGTACGCAGTAGATCAGGGTGATCGTATCGCTGAACGAATGCGTTATTACAACATGCCAGTGGATGCTAGAATGACCTCTTTCTTAAAGAAAGCCTTGTTTGCTGAGGGTGATTTGGAGAGAAGTCAGGAAAGTATGCTCTATGATATGAGCCTTTCTCTTCAAGCTATTCACGATTTCATAATCTCGCATATGGATACAATCAGTTGTCCAGTGTCGCAGAATATGACACAAGATATTTGCGAAGGTATTGACAAGTTCAACTATTTTGTTAAGTCGAACATGGTCATTTATCCGAACAACGCTGAATAATTTAAAAGGCTGGTTCCGAGAGGTTCCGGCCTTTCTTTTTTATCAAGGATTGATAATGGCTAAAGTGGTTAAATTTTATGGAGATTCATGCTCTCCTTGTAAAACAATGGCTCCTATTTTCGAAGAAGTGATGAAGGAATTAGGAATCGAAGCCGAACATAAGAATCTTGGTGATCCTGGTGTTCGTGATGTTGCTATCGCTGCTGGGGTGCGGTCTATTCCATCTTTTGTGGTATACACCGATGAAGGTGAGATCCTTTCTCGTACAGGAATTATGAGTAAAGAAGCTCTAAAATCTTTTATTGAAGATGCAGTAGCGTAATTAATAAGTTATCTAAGGATGGATAAATTGATTAAAGCAACGTTAGTAGATTTTATGGGAACGGATAAGTCCGTTGTCAATGCAGCCCGTGTAACTATGGGGGTTGTTCGTGAAGGAGAGCTTAATGAACGAGATTTTAAGCTTATCAAGTTTCTTGCCCGTGAAAAGCACGTTACACCATTCCGTCACCCGACTGTCACCTTCCGATGCGAAGCGCCGATCGCAATTGCTCGACAACTTGGTAAACACCAAGTCGGTTTCTCGTGGAATGAAATGTCACGTCGTTATAAAGACGGGGATGTTAGTTGCTTTATGCCGGAAAAGTTCTTTGCTAGGCCAAAGGATTTGCATTCCGGGTCGGGTGATGAAATCCCAAGTACCTCAGATTATTTCCAAAAGCTCAGCAATATCTTCGAAGCTGCGTATGATGGAGCTGTATCAGCGTACAAGGGCTTGCTCGAAGCAGGTTTAGCACCTGAACAGGCTCGTTTCTTGTTACCTCAAGGGATGATCACTGAATGGGTGTGGACTGGTAGTCTATATGGATGGGCAGAACTTTATCGTCAACGCTCAAGTAATCACGCTCAATACGAAGTTAGGTTATTTGCAGAAGAGATTGATAAAGTGCTCAGTGAACTTTACCCAATTTCTTGGAAGGAATTAAAAGATGCTGATCGAACAGAAGACGTGCAAGCAGTGCAAAAAGACTCAACCCCGGACTCTGTATTGCCCGTCAAAGAACAGTGATGATGGATTGTTCCCAATCTGTGATCCTTGTATCAACCGTAATCGTGATGAACAAATAGCTTATTGGGAACATTATCATGCGGGTTATCAACCTATTAACCGGCCAGCCGTGCAGACCAATTTTTGACAACTATTTCTGGAAGGTAGCAGAGAATGAATCTGAAATATATTCAGGGGGATCTGATAGAAGCAGCCCTCGATGGACGCCTGAATGTCATAGCACACCAAGCGAATTGCTTCTGCAAGGGCCGTCGTGGAATAGCCCATCAGATTTTCGGGAGATTTCCGAGTCTGAAATTAGCTGACGATCGTACTGAAATCGGCGATCGAGATAAGCTGGGAACTATCACCCATTCTTTCTGCTACCGGCCAAATATCCCTAAGAGTAATTTTCTGTGGGGATTTAACCTATATGGCCAGTATCATTTTGACCAGAAAAGTCCCGAATATGGGACTCGTTATCCCGCACTTCAAAGCGCATTAGAAAGTATGCGTCAGATGATTATCTTACGTAAAACCTTATATTGGAATTACGAAGATGTTCTGAACATCGGATTCCCACTTATTGGGTGCGGTGTAGCCGGTGGTGATTGGGGTATCGTTGAAGAGATGATTAAGGAGGTCTTTGAAGGACTTCCTAATGTAGAGATTTATATCTACACACTGGATAAACTGGAAGGTAAAGACTATGTCGATCGTTAACCGAGAAACTTTGGCTCGTATCAAGCATGGCCGTCAATCTGCCTATGACGCTAGTACTTGGGAAAGTTCTTACCATCGCGCAATGAGAGCGTTGGATGCAGCTATTGCTCAGATTGAGCAGATTGACAGTATCACAGCTAACATGCGTGTTCGTGTGGAAATTTTAGACTAGAGGTAAAACATGCTAAAGCTTAAAGTATTAGATGAGCTGAACAAGCCATATAAAATCTACACTGACTATGTAGAAAGTGGCGCTATTGATCAGTTTGTCAATGTAATGAAACAGGAAGACGTCGTTAAAGGTGCATTGATGCCTGATGTACACTCCGGCTACGTCCTTCCTATTGGTGGTGTAGTGGCCACTAAAGGTACTATCTACCCTGCTTTTGTAGGGTATGATATTGGTTGTGGTGTCTCTGCTGTTCAGATCGGATTAACTAAAGAAGATCTGGAATCTAAAGCAAAAGAGATTCGTAGTGCAATTGAGTCTGTGGTTCCGGTTGGTTTTTCTGTACATCACCACGATTTTAACGTTGAACAACTGGCTCGTCGTGTAGGTGTGCCTCCTGCCTGTATTCGTGACATTGTTGAGTCTAAACTCAATCAAGTTGCTACGTTGGGCGGTGGCAATCACTTTATTGAGGTAGGTTATGACGAATCTGGAACTGGTGATGTATGGCTTAGTATCCATAGTGGCTCTCGTGGGGTTGGCCATACTGTTGCTACCCGATTCATGGATGCGTCCGGAGGTGAAGGAACCAATCCTATTGACGTTAGCAGCACTCTTGGACGGGATTATATAGCCGCCATGAATTACTGCCTGAAATGGGCGCTGTACAATCGTGAGAAAATGATGCGTAACATCTGCGAAGCGTTAGGTGTTGAATTCCGCGACTCAACCATGATTAACCGTAACCATAACCATGCGGAAGAGAAAAATGGCTTCTGGATTCATCGTAAAGGCGCTACTCACGCTGAAAAAGATATGCTTGGTGTTATTCCAAGCAATATGCGTGATGGTGTGTTCATTGTGCGTGGTCTCGGCAATGATGATAGCCTCTGCAGCTCTTCTCATGGAGCAGGGCGTGTGTTATCTCGTAGCAAGGCTAAGAAGATCATTTCGCTGGAAGAGTTTCGTTCCGCTATGGGTGATATGAATCTCGAAGGTATGACCGTTGATGAGAAACGTATTGACGAATCTCCTATGGCATATAAAGATATTAATGAAGTGATGGCTAATCAGACTGATTTGGTTGAAGTTATTGCTCATGTCAAACCTGTGGTAAATGTTAAGGGCTAGTATGGCCGGATACAGTACCGAAAATTATAAATGCTCAGGTTGTGATTCAGTAATGACTCCAACCTGTGTAGAATACTCTGAACTATTTGAATGTTCAGTTCAATTCTACGAATGCCCCAGCTGCGGAGCAGTTGACGCAGACAATATTAATGATTAAGGATAATCAAATGATTCGTTCAAGTAACACGTTTAATTTTGGAAAATGGCGTGGTTTCACTGCTGGAGAAGTAGCAGCCCGTGACCCCGGTTATATCTATTTCTGTGAAAACGAACTAGGATATCGCTTCACTCCTAAAGTTAAACGTAGTGCTGCGCTTACTTGCAATCGTCGCCGTGTACGTTACCGCCTTATTGATGATGCTTTTTACTAATCAACAATAGAACCAGAAGTGTGTGGGTCATAATATATTTATGATCCACTTATAAAAAGATAGGACATGGAGGTTCTAATGACAGTTGTAGTAAAACGTGATGGTAAAAGAACATCTTTTGATACAAAACGTATTGTAGATGCTGTAAGAGCGGCTCAATACAGTGTTGGTGGTCCAATTCATCCAACACTAGATTTACTTCCAGAAAGCATAGCGGCTGACGTTACAGAGCATTTCAAAGGTGCTACAGAAGTTTGCATCTCTGAAATTCAAAACGTTGTCGAAGCAATGCTTATGGGTCGTGTTCCAAATGTAGCACGTAAATATATTGAATATAGAACAGAGCGTGACCGTGTTCGTGAAGGAAAATCACAACTGGCGCAATCTATTAAAGGTCTGATCACACTCAAAGACAAGAAAATTGTCAATGAGAATGCGAACAAAGATGCAAAAGTATTTCCTGTCCAAAGAGATTTGATGGCTGGTATTGTGTCTAAACACTTTGCCCATTCACTTCTCCCTGCCGACGTACTGAAAGCCCATGAAGATGGTGACATTCATTTTCACGACATGGACTATTCACCTTTCTTACCCATGACCAATTGTTGCTTGGTTGATCTCAAGGGGATGCTTGAGAACGGGTTTAAGCTAGGGAATGCACAGATTGAATCTCCAAAATCAATCGGTGTAGCGTGTGCTATTATGGCACAAATCACAGCTCAAGTTGCAAGTCATCAATATGGTGGAACAACCTTCGCCAATATTGATCAAGTATTAGCTCCTTATGCAGAAAAATCTTACGAAAAATGGCACAAAATCGGATTAGAATGGAATGTTCTAGATGAAAATGATTTTGCTAAAGAGCGTACAGCTAAAGAAATCTATGACGGAATTCAAGCATACGAGTATGAAGTCAACACCCTTTTCACCACTAATGGACAACAGCCATTTGTTACCGTCACTTTTGGGATGGGAACTACTTGGTTTGAACGAGAAATCCAAAAAGCAATACTCAAAGTTCGTATCAAAGGTCTCGGAGCTGAGGGTCTCACTGCAGTTTTCCCCAAACTTGTAATGTTCATTGATGAGGGGATTAACTTAAATGCAACTGACCCAAATTATGATATTAAGCAGCTCGCCCTCGAATGTTCAGCCAAGCGTCTCTATCCTGACATTATTAGTGCTAGTATTAACCGTCGCATTACCGGCAGCTCTGTTCCTGTCTCACCTATGGGGTGTCGTAGTTTCTTAGGTGTCTGGAAGAATGAGAAAGATGAGGAAGTTCTAGATGGACGTAATAACCTCGGGGTTGTATCCATCAACCTCCCACGTATTGCTATCGAAGCTAAAGGTGATTTCCATCGTTTTGATGAACTTCTCCGTGAAAGACTTCTGCTCTCCAGGAAAGCGCTTATGTGTCGTATCGACCGTCTGCGGGGAGTTAAGGCGTCGGTTGCGCCTATCCTATACACAGAGGGAGCTTTTGGTGTACGTCTCAAACCGGAAGACGATATCATGTCCATCTTTAAGAATGGAAGATCATCTATCTCTCTCGGTTATATCGGTCTTCACGAAGTTGCCATACTCATGTTTGGGAAACATGCCATCGAGAATGGATATATTAAAAAGTATCTCGAAGGAGTAGTTAAAAAACTTCGTGATGCCGTAGAAGAATGGAAAGAAGAAACAGGGTTTGGTTTCAGTTTATATTCCACACCTTCTGAATCTCTTTGTGACCGTTTCTGTCGTTTAGATGAACAGAAATTTGGTAAAATTGAAGGAGTTACCGACAAAGGTTGGTACATGAATTCATTCCACCTTGACGTTGATGAGAAGGTAAATCCTTTTGACAAAATCGATTTCGAAGCACCATTCCATCCTATTGCTAGTGGTGGTCACATTAGCTATTGTGAATTCCCGAATATGCGGAACAATACAGAAGCTTTGGAAGCAGTATGGGATTATGCTGTTAAACATCTTGCATATTTCGGTACTAATACTCCTGCCGATAAGTGTATGGCTTGTGGATTCGAAGGCGAGTTTAGCATCGATAGTGACGGTTTTAGTTGTCCTAACTGCGGGAATAACGACTCAAAGACGATTAATGTTATTCGTAGAGTCTGTGGCTATCTTGGTGCTCCTAATGCTCGTGGTTTCAACCGTGGTAAAAATTTAGAGGTTTCTCATCGTGCTAAACATTTTAGTGGGGATTAATGTTCTTTTCCTTTTGTTTATTAGCGCTCAGTTGTATCACCTCCGGTCTGATTATCGCATTCTTGGTCAAGATGTTGAACGATTAAGAAAATATTTTCTAGGAAATAGAAATTAATATTAATGGGCATTCTTAATGAGTGCCTATTGCTGTTAACTAAAACAGGAAGTTTAATTATGGCACAAGGTAAATATGTCCCACGTTCTGCTCTTTTCAGCGCTGCCCAACATTATTGGATGTATTCTTTTTATCACACCATTAAGTCTTGCGGTGGTAAAACTCCATCTTATCTCCAATATGAAGTAGAAGTGTAAACAGGAGACATGGATGTTAATCAAAATCGAAAACGGTAAAACCAATTTCATTGATTGCAACGACAATTATGTCGGTTATGATGATCAGTATACAAGTTGTTGCGAACACCCTTATTGGGAGTTCGAAGATACTTTTGGAAATCCTTTAGGAGAGAATGTAGACCCTTTACTTCCAATGAGTTTCACAGGAGAGACTAAACCTTTTGATGACGGTGTAGAATTTCCTTGCAATAACGGGTATTCACTGAAACTTTATAACATTCAAAATGGATATTACTCTCACTTGTGGGAAAGCCATTTTGATGGTGTAGATGCCGATGGATTCATCTAAAAACCCATATGCTCTGGATGGTTTTCGCTGTCCAGATTGCCAGTCTGAATTTGTGGTTTGGAATCCTACGGAAGAAGAGTGCTATTGTCTTGAATGCACATTACATTTCTCATTGGAGGAAGGGTGAAGTGTTCAAAGTGTAACGATACCACGATGAGTGTTAGATATTACACAAGAAGGGAGCTTGCTAAAGGCTCCCCTAGTCGTGGAAAGAATAGAAAATGGAACGAAGTTAAAATTAAAGAGCTTCGTTGTAGTAATTGTCAAACAGTTGAATTAACTTATGGATAATAACAATGGAAGCCAGAGATTTCAGAGAGGCTATTAAGCCGATAATTGAACAGTATGCTGGGGAATTGTTTTCTAGATCTGGTAGACGCTCTTCTGTAGAGACTTTGATTAAACGTCAAACAACTCAAGCTGTTCGAGAAGTAGTTGCTCCATTAGCCAGTGAGTATAATAGAAATCAACATCGTCAAAGAGAGTTGTATTCATAATGCTATACAGGGATGTGTTTGAACCTACTAAACGTGATCTCGATTTATTAGAGGCATGTGAAAAGAAATTACCTCCTAAGCGTAGTATCCCACTCACTAAGAGATTGAAGAAATGAAAATCGGTTTATTAGCAGCAGACTATGGTGACGGTTCTTCTGGTATCAGCTTCTTCCGAGATATCGATAAAGCAGTTGATGCTTGTGAAAATAATGAAATGTACTGGCACAACGATGAAGTAACTGAAATCGATGTTCCAGATGATTTTGTACCGCCAGGTTTCTGGAGTGATGATGAGTAAAAATGATGATCTCGAAGCATTGAAGGATATCCTTCGTGTTACTATTGGTAAGGTCGAAGCTCACTATCGGGAAATGTATAAAGATCTTCCGGATTATCGTCAGGATGCAAAAATTCGACGTGCTACAAAGAGCCTCATGACTCGCGTTTTAAACGGTACTTCGTAATGAATTATCATCAATATTATCCAACGGATGTGTTGAATGGTGATGGCATTCGTTGTGTCCTGTTTGTATCAGGGTGCAATCACGGATGCGATGGATGTTATAACGAAAGTACATGGAACCCCAATTCAGGGGAACCGATTACCGAAGAACTCATTGACAAAATTATAAATGATCTTAATGACACCAGAATTGTCAGAAAAGGTCTCACTTTATCTGGAGGAGATCCACTCCATACTCGTAATTTAATTATGATTAATCATATCATAAATCGTGTACGTTCTGAATGTCCTAATAAAGACATTTGGATGTGGACTGGATATACTCTAGAAGAAATTAACGAAAACCGTTCAGACCTTAATACAGACCTTTTTAGACGACATGTTGCGTATAAAGTAGATGTGTTAGTGGATGGACGCTTCGTTAAAGGTCTTCATCATCCGGGACTTAAATGGAGAGGTTCTAGCAACCAAAAAGTTTATCGTTTCGTTCATGATGAAGTTATTGATATAACACCTAAAGATACAAGGATAGTATAAAGAGAGGGTTAATGTGCCATCAAGTCCAGGCTATAAAAGGAACTACAAACAAGAGAGACGAACTGCGATTGCGAGACATGAAACTGGAGCGGGATCTTCGTCTGGAGATGCTCAGCGCCACCGTGCTCGCAGAATCCTTGAGAAGAAACTTGGCAGTGCTGCTCTCAAAGGTAAAGACGTTGACCACATTAGAACGATCCGATCTGGAGGCACTAATGCGGCAAGCAACTTACGTCCACGATCAGTCCACAGCAATCGATCATCTGGCGGCAAGTCTGGAAACACGGCTGGCAAGTCAAGAGGCGGGGCTTTGGGAAGCAAGTAAATAAATTAAAGGGAGGGCTTCGGTTCTCCCTTTCTGTTATGATTTATACGGAAATAAATTATGAAACAACTAGCGTTACTTAGTATTCACGATGTTTACGGGGATAATCTCAGAGATACTTGGGATTATGAAAGAAGTCGTTTTTCTAACAAAGATCTTGTAGAAGCAGTTCTTCTGCTCCCTAATACGACAAGAACCAATGTTATGCTTCGTGATTCAAGTGGACGATTTATTAGTTACAAAGAAGTAATTCCAGAAGTAGTTGGAGACGCAGTAGCTTCGCTGAGACCTTTCCCAACTCATTAATAATAACACAGCATAAGGATATGCATGGAACAGAATCATAATTACGAACCATTTAAGATTGAAATGCAAGTTGCTAACATTATTAGTTCGCAAGCTAAGCATGGCGTAAACTTCAATGGTCGAAATGCTCGATGGTATATTCACGTTCTTAATGAATACATTTTGAATTTGGATCTTGAGTTGATTCCTTTCCTGCCTAAAATGCGTGTTGATGGTACCTCTTACAGAAAGCCATTCAAAGCGAATGGCGACCTAAGTAAATTCGTACAGCAATACGCTGATCGGGTAGGACTTACGAGGGAAGATTTTGGTGGGCCTTTTACTGTAGTTGAGTATAAGGATTTCGATCCATCTAAGGATGCGAGAGTTAAAGAAGCGCTAATGGATATGGGCTTCTTACCACCTGAGTGGAATACCACTAAAAAACCTTGGAATGTTCATGAGTACAAACGTGACTTATTACGTATGTCTTATTCAAACTGGCTCAACACTTATTCTAACCACAAAGAATACAAAAAGCGGCAAATTGCAGCAGAAGTAGACGAAGCGGTTAATAAGTTTATTGAGAAGCATTTCAAGAATCGAACAGTTAACTACATGAAAGCCTACCTTTATGGGTTGGGTTTTAATGTAAAAAATAAAGCACCTACTTTTGATCTGATTAAGAAAAAACTTGCCTTATCTGACAAGTGGATTACAGCTCCTACAAACCTCGAAGAGACGCTCGATGAAGGTCTTGGGGGTGAGATGGGCCGTGTAGGTGAAATGCTTAAGAAACGGGTTGTAGCGTCTCACAGACGTGGCTTGATTCAAGGGCTCATCGATAAGGAAAGGGCTGATGGTAAGTTGTCCGCGGAAGCTAATAGTTGTGCTACTCCGACTTTTCGTTTCAAGCACCGCATTGTGGTTAATATCCCTTCTCGTGGTTTCTTTGGACACGAGTGCCGCTCATTATTCCAGAGCGATGTTAATCTTGACGAGTTTCATGGTAAGCCTGTCGTACTTCACAATAATATTCCTAGTGGTTGTTCCATCAAACCAGGAACAAATATTATCGTGGATGATAAGAAAGGGAAGGTCGTAGGTGTTCACAGATATTACTGCCCTCCTCAGAGGGAATTGTTCCTTGGCTATGATGGTAGTGGCTTGGAACTTAGGATGCTCGCTCATTACCTTATTTCTGAGTGCCGCGCTATGCTATCCGAAGCAGAGGCTGAAGGTAATGAAGAAAAGCGTAGCATTGCTGAACGTGGTCTTGCTTCTGCTATCATGTATCGGGATGTGCTTCTGGATGGAGACATTCATACTCACAACCAAAAACTTGCTGGACTTCCAACAAGAGATAATGCAAAAACGTTTATCTAAATAAATGGATACTTCGGGAGTAATCCCGTCGATTAAACTGTGTGAATTCAGGGAAAATCTCTTGTAGACAATCCTGAGCCAAGCGAGTATTCTATAGCAACTCAACAAGGAGGTGCATATGGAATATACGACTGTAACTAAAACTAAAAGCGAACAAACTGCCGAGGCGAGTAAATACCCTCAAGGTAAGTTCAACCCGAAACCTTGTCGTAATTGTGGAACAGAGTTCCAACCTAATGCACCATCTGAGCATTATTGCTCTGATAAATGCAAAGACAGAGGCTGGATGAATTCGTATCTCGTTAGAATATACGGAATCACGGCTGATGATTACGAAAGAATGCACTCTGAACAGAATGGCTTGTGTGCTATTTGTAAAGAGGAAGGTTTTGTAATGGCAACACATCACAAGATGAAACTTGTGGTTGACCATTGTCACGAAACTGGTGCAATACGTGGTCTGTTGTGTCATAACTGCAACAGAGCTTTAGGACTCCTCAAGGATGATGTGAGTCGATTAGAAACAGCTATAGAATACTTGAAGGTGCAACGACTATCCGAAAGGAGTACGCCGGAAGCTAATGCCGGTGGAAGCGCACAGCCCCTGATTACAGGGTGATGATATAGTCTGCTCTATATGGCGACATATAGCAGTTCGAAAGAACGGGAAGAGGTGTTGCGGCCTCTTCTGAACATACAGGATGCCTTCAACTATGGGGCTGGTAATCTTAAGCTTGGTAGCATTGTCAATGGTGGTGCAGAAGAAGGTGCGTTAATGCGTGAGCGTTTCCTTGCGGAAAACCCATGTATTGCGATTCTGATTGAACGTATCACAGATAAAGCTAAGAAAGGCTACATCGATGGTATTGATGGTCGTCGTATTACTATGCGTCGTGACGCTCAAGGGAATGTAATGACTCACAAAGCACTAAATACGCTCTTACAAAGCGCTGGTGCGATTGTAATGAAGTATGCAATGGTTTTCCTTGACAAGTGGATTAAACGCGATGGTATTCGTTGTGCTAAGGTTATTGACATGCACGATGAAGGTCAGTTCAGTGTTCACAGAGAGGATGTTAAGAAACTTGAAGAATTAACATTATTATGTGTCAAGAAAGCTGGTGAGTATTTAAAAATGGAATGTCCTCTGGCATCTGATGCTAAGGTTGGTTTAAATTGGCTTCACACCCACTGAGAAAGACAGGTTATAAAGAAGGTACTAGGTTTTGTGTTGCTCTTTCGGATGGTTGGTCGAGAGGTTTTCAAAACTCTCAGATCATTCAAGAACTTTCAGAAATCGGGTTCATTGTTGATGATGCATTCGTCGATATGTTCAGAAATAATATGGACAAAGAAATGGACAATTTCTTTTTAAGAAATCAGTAAACAGAGTTGATAAACTGACTCCATACACACTAATCTAAGGGCTTTAGTAGAATGCTGTATTACTATCACAAATATAAAGTTTCAAGTGGTAAAGATCACAAAACCGTTGTTAAAATTTATGAATCTGAACCTGTTGCGTTAGAGAATCATAAATTGATGGGAGGGACTTTAAAAGTCCTTAAAGAAGTAGAGTAATTTAACACAAATACACGGAGGTAATGTGGAAGGTAAACCTGCATCAGAATGGTGTTATGAACAGCGCGATATTTGCCTCAAAGAAGGTAAACAAAAAGAAGCTGAGCACTATCTAAACCTAGCAGTTTTATGGAAGGAGAGGGAACGACATAATGATGGACGTAAATGAATTCAGTCTTGACAGTATTGACTTTGGCAGTCTTGAAGCTAAACTCGAAGCAATGAGAGATGGTGGTGGAGAGGTTGTAGAAGATACTGGAGATGATTGTGAATCCGGAGCATGTAAAATCTAATGCCTACAACTTCTAGTAATCAAAGGGACGTGTATAACGTCCCTGTTACCAACCTTATCTCAGATCAGCAAGTGGAAATAATTCTTAATAATATAAGACATTATTTTGACGACCTATGTGATGATCCTCATCAAGAACTCGCTTTTGCTTTAGGTGTTTCTAGACAAGAAGCTAAGCGTATGCTCTACTTGTATATGTATAGATCAAATTCCTACATGCCTGATTTACAAAAAAGAGGGACTGATAGGGAGATTTATTATCTTAGAAGATTGAATTTGTCTTCGGATGATAGAAGATATGCCATAGAAGAAGCACATAACATCTCTGATGAAAAATCTGAGATTAGAAAAAGAAGATCAAGAGTTTCAGGACTATATCGATAATGGAATTAAAAACATATTGGTGGATTGTCGACGAATGGGGTTTGATTAATTTCTTTGATAATCATTCAGATTATCTCTATGCCAGAAAACATGTTCCAGGAATGGACTATTGTTCAACACAACGCTGTGATACTTTCAAGGCTGTAGATGTTGAAAGTTGTTGGGTAACAGAAGAGCTTCATAAATGGAAGGATGGGGTTTATGAAGAAGGTAAAGAAGTTAACTAAACGATACATTTATAACCTTCCAATTCAAGAATGGACTATGAAGGAAATAGAGGATCGTTTAAAATCTATGAAAAAATTCATAGAAGATTATCAACCTACAAATGAGTCATATAAAAATCATTTAAGTAAGTTGCTAGTTGAACGAACATCAAGGATTGGTAAAAATGTTAAAACTTAGAGGTTATCTTTATGTGACTGACGTTTGTCCTCGTTTTGAAGAAGATGATTTTGATGCCGACAGTTGTTGGAGGCGTTGGCATGAAAATTTAGTTGAGAAGATCCCACTCTATAGCAAAGAGGGGGCTATTGATGGCTAACGTATGGTTTATCGGTGATGGCCATTTCGGTCATAAAAATATTCTTAACTTTCGAAAAGGGTTTAAAACTGTAGAAGAGCATGATAACACCATCATAGACGCCATCAACGCCGTTGCTACAAAGCGTGATAAGATCTTCTTTATGGGAGATTGGGTTTTTGATGAAGGTGCTCTAGAACAGATTAAACGCATTAACTGCCCACATAAACACTTGCTATTAGGTAATCACGATGACTACCGACTTATCCACCGTATGCTTGAAGTCTTCGATACGGTCAGTGGTGATATCAAGTACAAAGAATTCTGGCTTTCTCATATCCCGATACATCCAGATGAACTTCGAGGGAAGCGTAATATATATGCTCATACGCACAATTTTAAAATCTCGGATGTTAGGAAATATTTCTGCACGAGTTGCGAACAGATCAACTACCGTCCAGTTAGTCTCTTAGAGATTCGTCAACACTTTGAATATCAGGATATTCTAGAGAGACGTAAAAAGAATTTAGCTGATTTTAAGGAAATGTGGTGTGGAGAATCTGATGTTTGAAGTAGAAATACCGACAGAAAGTAAAGAACTAAATATTGCATTAGATTATGATGACACCTATACGGCCAATAAAGGGTTGTGGTTTAACTTCGTAATGTTATGTAAATCACAAAAGTGCGATGTAAGATTCGTTACCGCAAGATTTGAAACAACAGATAAATACTCCAATGAAGACATTTATCTCGATGCCAGTGGACTTAAGATTCCTATTATCTTCTGTAATGGTGTACAAAAGGCACAACGATGTGCTGATGTTGGGTTTGACGTAGATATATGGATAGATGATTTTCCTGTCCTAATTCCGTTAGAGAAAGAATTAGAGTGCATCCTTAGGGGTGTTAAGGTAAATGACGCCAAGCAAAGGATAGTACTTCGTACTTCCGATAAAGGAAAAGAAGAACAAAAACCAAAATGGTCTTCTACTCCTCTTGTTATAGGGAATTAGTTATGACATTACCTGTCTTTGTTCTTATTGTAGGTTTTATCTTATTTACAATTAGTGTTATTAAGCAAAGTAGCTAGGAAATATTTATCTTCTAGCAAAGATATTATAGTACATATGGTACCAAAACCATATATATTGTAATATATAAAGCATATAGCTTAGAGCTTTAGGATATGCTCTTGCTAATTGCTTTAAATTGAATTTATAAATTATAAGGATATAATTACATGCCTGTATTAAAATCAGAACCGCGTACTTCTAAATTTAAAAAGACTTATGACCTGCTGAAAAAAGATGATTATGATGCACGTATTACTCGTATCGTAATGTTAGGCCGTCAAGAATTTACTTACACTGATCGTAAAACTGGTGTAACGGAGACTAAACAAAATTATGCAGTCGAACTCGCTTTTGAACTTATTGGCGTCGATGCAACTGGTAAAGACCATGAGGGTAAGCCTCTTGAGCCGAGACCATCTTGCATGTTCCAACGCTACAAACTCATCCCGAATAGTTCACGAGGAAACTTCCTCGACATCATCAAAATGGTGGACCCGTCAGTGGCCAAGCAACCTAATGATCCGGACTGGCTCCGCGATAACCTGTTAGGTCAGCCTGTAAACCTGAGCATTGATGTTTGGACTTCTAAGGATGGCAGCAAATCTGGTAATAGCTTTACTGTTTCCCCAATCCCTTCTAAGTATCGTTCTGGTGTAGGTGAAGCTCGTAGTGAGATTCTGTACTTTGAGCCGTACACTGATAACGATTCAAATAATCAGGCATATCAAAAATTGTATCCGTATCAGAGAACTGCTCTGGCAGAAGCTCTGGACAAAGAAGTGATTCCTTTCGCTGGTCGTGAAGTTAACAAAGCCGGTGATACTGAGCAGAATGAAGGTCATTCAACTGTTGAAACAGTTAATCAAGAACCTGACGTTTCTTACGACGACGATGCTCCATTTTAAGTAAATTGGCGGGGAAACCCGCCTTATTTATTATAAGTCATTTATAAGGATATTTATGACCTCTACCGCAATTGTTAAAGATGTTGCTATTAACACTCTGAGTGCTTTAAATGCACAGCTCACATATCGCTCCGCTAATGGAGAGATTATTGTGAATACTAATATCGTAGATAAGATTACGGGACTTTTCAGTACTCCTGTTGTTATTGACATTTATCAAGAGTCTAAATCAGAGGTAGTTCCCGATGCAACTGAGTAATTATAATAATAGTTGGTTTGATTATTGTACTTGTCATCGCTGCCCATGTTGTGGTAAAGTTATTCGTCAACAGCCACTTACTCAGATTTGGGGTGGGGCATGCGGGACTACAAGTTCTATTAATGACCCCAAGAATGCTGAGCTTAAGGGGTACATCAGTTCATTAATTGACGATAACAAGATGGTACTCTCTTAATGCCTAGACCACATTCTGTAGAAGCACATAAAAAATTACATGCTACATATAACTTTCAACCGTATGACCCTGCGAAGGATGATTTCATCCCACGTAAGAAATCAGTTAAAACGCCTTACATGGCGTAAAGTTTAGTATGATAACACATGGTAAATTAAAAGAGATTCTTGACTATCGACCATCTACCGGAGAATTTTTCTGGAAGAATGGGAGGTTAGCAGGATCTTTTTACAATAACCAGTATGTGTATATACAAATAAAAGGTAAAAGATATTTAGCTCACAGATTAGCTTTTCTCTATGTGACTGGAGAAATTCCCGATTATATTGATCATAAAGATGGTAATAGTTTAAACAATAAGTGGTTTAATCTCCGCTCTTGTACTTTATCAGAAAATCAATATAATAAAAAGATTCAGTCAAACAACACTTCTGGAATTAAAGGAGTTTGTTGGTATAGCCGTTCTAATAAATGGATGGCGTATATTAACCATAAAGGAAAGAGAATTAGATTAGGTTATCACGACACTCTCGAAGAAGCTGCACAAGCAGTAGAATCGGTGAGGTCTGTATTACATAAATCATTTGCTAGAATTAAGTAGCCTTGGGTATATGTGCTAAATTATAGGGCTGCCTTTTTAGGTGGCCTTTTTTTTATTTCAAGGAAGAGACATGGCGATTAAGGGAAAACTAGATACAGCTCGTCCACGTATTCAATGTATCCCAATTCCAGAAGGGTGTAAAACTTATACAGAGTTGTATCAAAAGAGCTGGAAATTAGTTCATAAATTTTTCTTCTTCGATTTAAAAGACTGGCATGAAGCAGAAGACATTACACAAGATGTTTTCCAAGCAGTTTATACTAACTTGTTTCAGAGTCAAGAAAGTGTAGATGTTCTACCAAAGACTCAAAGAGAGAATCTAACTTATCATGTTAAAAATGTGATCTGGTCTGTTCGCTCAAATAGAAACACAGTCTTGAGCAGAAAGATTGACGCTATAACAGAGAGCGTGCTTTTTGTTAATCCTAACTCAACATCTGAATCTCCTCTAGAATCTGCCGTCAACCATCACGTCAGCTTAGTTGGACCTTATCAAGAAGTTAGGGTTCGTAACTTTATTGAAGATGTTAAAGTTCATTTTAAGGGAGACCCTATTGGGGATGCAATCCTGTACATCTTCTTTGGTTGCTCACATGATGAAGCACAGAAGAAAGCAGGGATATCTCATGGGTCTTTTTATAGATCATTTAAGTCGGCTAAAAGTGCGTTCAAGAAAATTGTAGAACTCCACTTTGATACTGGAGAATACAATGGAACTAGTTAAATCTTTGACTTGGTATGATATTTATTTTGTTAAATATGTAAGTGAATACTGGATTATCAATCGAGAGATTGATGCAAAAGAGGCTGTAGCAGAGAACCTGTCTATGGCTCTTGCAAAATCAGAGGCTTTGGATGAGTCTCTGTCTAAATTTATTTCCGAAGGTAAATACGAAAAAAGCGTATAAGGACTATACAAAATGTCAAGAATTGTTATTCTGAATGGACCAATTGGTTGTGGAAAAGATACAGTAGGTCAAGCTTTTGCAGACCGTGAAGGTTATTATTTCACTTGTTTTAAAGAACCTATGTTCCGTATTGCAGCCACTACGATGGGATTGGATTATGAGTCTTTCTTAGATTCATACCAAGATCGTGAGTGGAAAGAATCTCCTAACGCACTCCTTAATGGTCACACAGTTCGTGAGTTGATGATTCATATTAGTGAGGTTTATGTTAAGCCTTTCCTTGGACCAGATTATTTTGGTCAGCAGGCATTGAACTTCATTAATCAACGACCTTGGCAACAAAATTTTATTTTTGGTGATGGTGGATTTCCAATGGAAATCGATGTTCTAGCAGAAGCTGGACATGAAGTTATCTTAGTTCATATGTATCGAGATGGTTGTACCTTTGAAGGTGATTCTCGTTCTTATGTTCTTACTAACGCCATCCCACATATCCATACGCTAAACAACAACGGAACTGTTGAGCAGGCGGTGGACGAATTAGGAAGGATTCTAGATTATCATGACGATCAACGAGAGCCAGCAGCAGAAACTGAACAAGACGAAATCTCCGCTCCAGTACAACGAACCTCTCGTCGACACTCAGCACCTAGACGTGGAAATGGAAGAGCAGTCCCTAGAGGTATTGAAGGGTTCAGTGAGCGTATTAGACAAATCCAAGAAAGAATGCAACCTCAAACAGAATCACAAGGATTCGTCTTTGATACAAGCGGAGGAGCAACCTTTAACGGAGGTAGATTCTCAGTATCAGCAGTACGTTACGGAGATGTTACCGAAGCATCGAGATCATTGGAAGAAACTCTTGCAAGATCTGCAGACGAGTCAGAGGAGACCTATGCATTCGTGGGTGAACCTGACTTTGTGTCCGGCAATATCCAAGGATAAAGAATATGAAATTGCTCTCATTGACTCGGATGTTCTCCGCTATGAGCTGGGAGCAATTACCACTAATCACGCATTCGTCAAAGGCTACCGTATACCCGCAGCTTCAGAATTTATTCACAAAAGATGCGAAGAAAAAATCGCTAGAATTAATTCGTCTACGGGTGGTGTTAAGTTCATGTGCATCTTTAGTGGCACTGGAAATTTTCGATTTGATGTTGCCAGTACACAAAAATACAAAGGTAATAGGGACGGTTTTGAAAAACCGGAGCATTGGTCAACTGTTAATGATTACTTGAAGGAAAATTATCCTAATGCAGTGGTTAATGATAGAGAGGCCGATGATTACCTTGCAGAACGTCAAAGACGGAGTGGTAATACCATCATCTGTACTAGGGATAAAGATTTGCTGGTTACACCGGGCTGGCATTATAGATGGTCTTGTGGTGAGAACCAGCCCGAAGTACCTCCGCACTTTGTTTCCGAATGGGAAGCTTGGTTTAACTTCTTCGTCCAATGTCTCATTGGGGATACGACGGATAATATCCTTGGGTGCGGAGAAAGACGCCCTACAAGCCGTGCTGGTAAGAAAGTCCTCTGGAGGTTTGGCGTTGGGAAGAAGTCAGCTAAAGCTCTTCTGGAGAACTGTCACAACCAATATGCCATGTACCAAACGGTCCGAATGGAGTATTACAAACTCTTTGGGGAGGACTGGGAATGGAAACTACTTGAGAATGCTAGGTTGCTTTTCGTCGGACAAAGACCTGACGACTTATTCAATTGGTCATGGTTAGATAAAACTTGGTGATAACATGGAAGTTATTTTTAAGGATATTTTTCATTATAACAATGGTAAACTTTATTGGAAAGTAAAGCCAAAAAGTGGAATTAACATAGGGGACGAAGCTGGTTGGTTAAACACAACTGGTTATCTTCAAGTTTGTTATAAAAGAAAGAAATATTCTGTACATAAAATTGTATGGGAGTTGTTCAATGGAGAAGTACCTATAGGCTTTGTTATTGATCATATAGATGTTAATCCGCTGAATAATAAAATTGAAAACCTAAGATTAGGTTCTATGGCCCAAAATCAATATAATCACTCTTTAAGAAAAGATAATACATCAGGTATTAAAGGTGTTTCTTTTAGTAAGGATAAAAATAAGTGGAGAGTTCAATTAAAGGTCAATAAAAAGACTCTTAACTTTGGTTGTCATGAAGATATTGAATTTGCCGAATTAGTAGCGCATGAAGCGCGTGTTAAGTATCACGGACGGTTTGCGAGGCATAAATGAAGTATTACACAGGGATTGGGAGTCGAGAGACTCCTGCTAGTGTGTTAGCTTTAATGACTAACATTGCCATGTCTCTTAGCGATTTGGGCTATACGCTGAGAAGTGGGAGAGCTGCTGGTGCTGATACAGCCTTTGAAAAAGGTGCTGATAATGCTGAGTTGTATATTCCATGGAAAGGTTTTGCGGAAGAAAATGTTGTTGACCCTTTTCACCAAGTGTATGTGAGAGGTTATGATATCTATTCTCGCGATATCGCTGAAACAATTCATCCAGCATGGCATCGTTTGTCACGAGGTGCTAAAGCACTCCATACACGGAATGTGAATCAAGTTCTAGGTAAGAATTCAGTCAACCCTGATCCTTCGGACTTTGTGTTATTCTATGCTCCAGTGACTCGTAGTGGAAATGTGAAAGGTGGTACAGCAACTGCTGTTAATTATGCTGAATCACTAGGCATCCCAACTTTAAATCTCATTGATGAGCCATCACTGGAAGAAGTGCTTAATTGGGTTAAGGGATTAACATGAGTACAACAGGTCATCACGACTCACATACACCAGAAGATATACGCCAACTTTGGCAGACGCCCCGTTGGTTTTTTGACTATTGGAATAGGCACTATCATTTTGCTGCTGATATAGCAGCTAGTGATATAAATCATTTATGCGATAATTATATCACCGAAGAGCAAAATGCTTTCGATTATGATTTTTCTCATTTGGTTGGTGAATATGTTTATTGCAACCCACCTTACAGAGATATTAATCCGTGGATCGATTTATTCTGTAAAAACGCCGACGAGCATGGAGTCGGTACTGTGGCACTTTTACCAGCTGATGTATCGACAAGCTGGTTTAAGGCAGCATCGACTACTGCTGACGAAATCATCTTCATTACCGGAGGTCGTTTATCATTCGTTAGAGCAGATACCCAACAACCTATTGGCGGGAACACTAAAGGTTCAGTGGTGTTGATTTATAACCCATCTAAGCGCTATAATGATGGTGAAGCAGTTAATACGTCTGTAAGTTTTATGGATAGAAATAATATTAAAGCAATCATGGAAGGTTATTATGGTCAAAATGCGTGATTATTTTGATTACCGAGATGGATATCTTTATTGGAAAAGTAAAGTTAATAGCTGGACTCCCGTTGGAAAAAGAGCTGGTACAATAAGACCTGATGGGTATTTAGATATTAGTATAAACAGAAAGAAACATTTAGCTCATGTACTTATATGGGTATGGCATAATGGAGATATTCCAGATGACATGTTCATAGATCACATAGATTGTAATAGATTGAATAACAAAATTGAAAATCTTAGACTTTGCACAAGAAGTCAAAACAATCAAAATGCTTTGATAAGAAAAGATAACTCTTCTGGCATTAAAGGTGTTTCTTTACATAA
>OGVK01000014.1_pt1 | contig 20675 bp, 22 predicted proteins | sample 1575721 | NCBI WGS metagenome assembly OGVK01 (sample SAMN07581521, study PRJEB24739) | freshwater metagenome | place: Singapore | collected 2015-01 | reverse complement strand
GTTTCCCAGTCACGATAGCTAAGCCAGAAAGGGCAAAATTAGGATTTGCAGGATCCGAAGCATCACCCATTCGTATCACCACCATATTCTTACTCGGAATCACATAAATACGTTGATCCTCTGCTCCCATGGCGGCATACATATCTGCGGGAGCATTAGGCACCAAGGCTCCTTGGTAAACCGTTTGTCCTCTGGGAACCATATACTTTGATTTTCCATTCAACCACCACAAATACCCATAAGAAGGATTAATGGTTTGAGAGGTACTGATACTTTCCTTAAAAAAGGCTTCATTAATGATTTGCTCATTATTCCATTTGCCGTTTTTAAGTGCCAAAAGTCCAAATCGTGCCATACTTCTGGTGGAACTATTGTAAATCGTAAAAATAGGGCCATAGTTCCAGAAACCATCCATACCTATTTTGTTCTTCAACTTGCTATTGAAATACACTTCAAAGTCTTGTTTACTTGCCGCAGCCACTACATCCATCAACTTCTGAAACACATTATGATACGACCATCTTGTGCCTGCATCGGCCAAATACGTCAAATTTGATTTTATAACAAGCTCTTTTTCGTCATTCAAACCAGAACTCATCGTTAGTAAATGTCGCGACGTAATTAAATTCTCTTTATCCAATGTCTCACTTGTCCATCCTGTACCTAAATATTGTGAAGCTTTGTTGTTGATGCTAAGCAAGCCTTCTTGTTGCGCAATTCCTGTGGTGGTAGCGACTAAAGTCTTACCAGCGCTATTCCATTGCCAAGTAGTCGCTGCGGTATGTCCGTTGAAGTATTCTTCCATCACGATTCTACCATTCACAAGAATCATAAAGGATTTGGTGTTTTTTTGCGCCAAGTAGTCTTTTAAGGGCTGAACCGCGCTTTGGTTCCATCCCAAACTGGCTATGGATTTCGTTTCCCAAGTACTTCCTGTTGTGGGTGGATAATAAAAAACTTCCGTAGTAGGATTTTGTGGAATTTCATCGCTTTTTTCACATCCTGTGAACAAAATAGCGAGTACAAGTAGCGTTAAGTATCTCATAATAGGTTACTTTGGGTTATTTGGTTTGTTTTATATATAGACTTTCCAAATCTAAAAAGGTTTAACATTTTTTTGGGATTTTAAAAAAAATTGACCCCCTTTTAAAAACTATCCTTGAAAATCGCCACAATCGTGGACTTTAAACTGACGCATTTTTTTCTTTGCCGTAAAAAAAGCACTCACTCTTAAGCTCTCTTTGGTTACTAGTTCGCCTTCTATTTTCAATTGGTAAACACCTTCTTTTGCAATTTTAGCAATAACCCACTGGCTATTGGACGTACCAATTATAATTTGATTGTTCACTTTCTTAATGAATAACACCATTAAAGCCTTCGACTATTTCAGCCAAAATCAGAAAAGGTTATTCGGAGAATATTCTGGTAGCTACCAGCAGTTATTTTCAATCAATAACCAGCTGGGTTGATAAAGATAAGATGATTGCGTATGCTGGAGTTAAGAAAACAGCCAAAGGCAAAGATGGAGAAGAAATAGCTGACGTAGCTGCTACTCACGAATTTGGTAGTAGGTCTGGCGGTATTCCTGCTCGCCCACTTTGGCAGCCGGTATTTGCAGAAACTATGGATTGGTTCGAGAGCAGTGATAGCAGACCTTCAATAATTTTTATGAAGAACATTAAAAAATACGGAGTATGACAGAGGTAACTCTTACGGAATTGGATAGAACGCTTTACGAATTAGTAAGGCTGAAACTGGTGGCAATGGATTTGTTACCAGACATTACTTTGTATGATACAGCTGTAGCGTACGAGGCAGCCAAAAAGCATCACGTAGAACTGGGCAAGAAATTAGTTGAGGTTTATGGTGTAGGCTCATCAGAGGCGAGAGATCAGAAACAGTCCCACAGAATTGTGATTGAAAGGAAAGCTACAGCGTTCGGAACTCTTGGCGGTGGAACTTCTTATCACGAACCTATGCCAGTGGAAGTAGGACAGACCCCACGCTTCAAAAAGAAAGTACGTCCAGATGCTTCCAGTACCGTTACGTATGAAGTTAGACTGATTACAAACTCTACGGTAATGGATAGGACTTGCACGGAAGCGATTTACGGCAGTTTAGGGATGCGTAGGTACACCAAACTACTTACAGGCGTAGAACTGGGAAATAAGACCGCCCTATTGGTTTATGGTGGCGATACGAATGTTAGTAGTACGGACTTCACGGAGAAGTTATTCATTTATTCGTACCCAGATGTATGGTTATCAGCTACAGGTTACGTAGAAAGAGAAGTATCAGCAATGACTTCGGTTACGTTTTCTGTTGGAATGCTGAACAGTGCTAATGAGGCTAATCAAGTTCTATTTGAAAAAACTATAGAAGGTTAGCTTTGGGCAGTATAAAAAATAATTAGTAATATTGCAGTATTAAATTAATTTTTAAAAAAGAACTATATGAACACACAAGGATTAGCCAAAGTATCAGCAGAAGTGATAGACATATCAGTTCTGATTGCTACTGGCTTAAAAGGTATTCACGCTTTCTTTGGAGAGACCGAAAAAGGTCGTGAAGGTAAGACCGTGTTGGTAGGCTCTTGGACAGAATATAAAAAACACTTTGGCGGACTTTTGGCTACCAGTGATTTTCCTTTATTGTGTAAACGAGCATTGGACAGCGGCTGTAAATTAAGAGTTGGTAGAGTACACAGTTACGGTGACGTATCTGACCCATCGACTGTAACTGGTTCAAAATCTACAGGAACGCTTACAAGCGGTACAGTACTTAATGCTTCGAGTATCGGAGAGTTGTATTATACTGTAGCGTTAAAGCACGCAGCTAACGGTCAAGATGACAAAGTAGATGCAGTGATTTATCAAACAGATGTTACAAATACTGTTAGAAATGAGGTAGGTAAAGTAGCCAACTTAAATAATACGTTGACAGCAGAGGATGTAGTTAAATTCAATGCTTCGCAGGTAGATGTAGTCATAGATGACAGTCAGATAGGAGAAGTACTTATTGACAGTTATTCTACTGTAGATAATGAAGAAGTATTCATAGAAGGTGGTACAGCTATGGATGCTCCAGTGGAGACAGATTATACTGGAGACAGTTCTGTAGGTACTGGTATTCACATTTTCGACAATGAAAGTGACTTTGTACGTATCAGTATTCCTGCTATGGCTAATAATACTATAGACGTAATGTTAGAGGCGTATGTTATAAAAAGACAGGATTGTAGAGCAATACTTCGTACTCCGATAGGAATATCTGGTGCTACTGCTGTAGATTACAGAGAATGTAGCGGTGTTTACACTGGTCAGCCTGTAAATAGCTGGTTAGCTTCTATGGTGTATGGGGAGTTAATAGTAACGCACCCTACTACTGGGGCTAAAGTAGGTATTCCTGCTATTGGAGATGTAGCTGGATGTATGTCTAACAAGGACAACAAGCAAAGAGAGTGGTTTGCTTCTGCCGGTGCTAAACGTGGTAAGATTAAAAATGCTTTAGGCATTGAGTATAATCTTGGTACAGCTGCCAGAGCATTAGAAGCGGACAACGTAGATAGTCACGGTATCAATCCTGTAATCGATGATAAAGATTACGGTTTAGTGTACTGGGGTAATGGTACGTTACAGAAAGAAGATACATTATTGAAGCACGAAAACGTTGCTGATTTAATGATATTCATTTTGAGAGCAGTTACGCCTTTGGCGAAGTCAGAGTTATTCGACCCGAATGATGTAGAAACTTGGAAAGCTATTCACAGAAAAGTTAGACCTTTGTTGGAGACAATCAAAAAAGGTAGAGGTATCTGGGGTTACTTGTATCAAGGAGATCAAGATATTGAAACTATCGAAGAAGCTGTAGTCAACAATCCAAACGATGTTGATGCAGGTGGGTATGTATTCATCCTTTGGGTTAAACCAAAAGTAGGTATGAAGTATGTGGGTATCAAGGTAACGGTTACAAACTCTGGAGTTAGCTTCGAGGAAGTAGCAGGACAGCCAACTGTTTAATTCGTAAAATTTAGAAGAAATGGGAAGAAAAGTTTTTAATTTCGCCATAGAGATTGATGGGATTGACCAAATCCTTATTCAAGACGTGAAAAAACCGGAGAACGAGATTGGGGCAGTTGCTCACGGTGTCGAAGATGGTTTTGATGAGAAAACAGCAGGCGGTACTACCGTGTCTGATGCAGAGTTGCAAAAAATCAAACCAGCAGATACTGGAGACAGTTGGGCTTGGGATTGGTTAACTACAGCACAGACCAGTTTACCTTCAAACTACAAAAAAGACGTAGTGTTCAAAGAATATGGTCCGAACAACGTAGTGTTGAACAGATGGCTTTGGGAAGGCTGCTGGGTAAGAAAAGTTTCTGAAAGTAACTACAAACGTGGTAACAAATCAGAGAACACTATTGAAACCGTTACGGTGTCAGTAGATAGAGTGAGAAAGTTGCAGTAATCTGTTTCTTATATCTGGAAGATTAAGCCTCATACGAAAGTATGGGGTTTTTTCGTTTTGTTCGAGCCATAGAATTGTGTACTTTTGCCTATGACATAATATTAATTTTTTAAAAACCAGAGTTATGAAGAACACACACGTTTTTACACTACCGAGTGGGGTTGAGTGCGAAGTCGAGGAATTGACAGGTAAGCAACAAAGAATTTTGACGGAGCAAAATGGTAAGCCGCACACTGAAAAGTTAGCGGAAATGCTTGCTTCTGTATTAGTTAGAGTAGGTACATCATTTAGACCAGACGTAAAGTTTGTTCAAGAAGAGATGCTTGCTTGCGACATCAAATTTGCCTTGACGGAAGTACGTCAGTTTTCATTAGATTTTGAGCCTTCGTTTTCTTTTATGCACACGTATAAAGATGTTGAAGGAAACAAGCAAGAGGTGGAGATTGAAGAGGATATTCCAGAAGGTAGATTTCCGATTACTACAGTAAAGAAATTAGTTACGCCAGAAGGTGGCGGAGAGCCAGAATTGGTAGATGCTAATTACACGGAGTACGCTGATATTGAAAAGAACATCACGGTAACGCTTCCTAAAAGTGGTAAGAAAGTTCGTTTCACAATGCTTGACGGTAAAGGGACTACGATAGGCTCTAAAACCAAAAAGAATGAGCGTAGTTCCCACACTACGATTATGATGAGACGACCTGTGTACTTCGAGGAAAGCGGTAAAGGTAACGAAGTTCCAATTCAGTTGAACTTGGATAGTTTGCCTTTGAAAGACATTGAATTTTTGAGAGGCGAAATTAAGAAGTACGAAGGGCAAGTTGATACTGAAATTATGGTTGAGAGACCGGACAGTGATACACGTCCTGCGAACGAAAAAGATATGATTGTGGACGTATTGTCTGTAGTATCTTTTTTCTTCCCTTCGGAAGCGATTTAGAGTACGACTATTGCTTCCTAACCTATGACAGTGGGTTGCCGTTAAGTCCAGATGACTTTGATAACTTGACCTTTAGACGTAGGCACAAGTATATGGAATGGATGAGGCGACAAAAAGAAATTGAGAAACAACAAGCAGAAGAGGCGAGAGCCGGTCTTGGATAAACAAATTTAGTATGGCTTTAGGTACATTTAGCGGTGGTGGATTAGGGATGGGAGTAGCCTTCGTGTTAGAAGATTACTTCTCAAAAACTGCTGATACCATAGAAAGACGTATGGGACAGCTTGGTAACTATACCGAGCAAATGTCCGACAAGATTGATCGTGCTATGAACCAGATTAAGATTGGAGCAGCTATGACAGCTATGGGTTCTGCCATACTTGCTCCATTCGTCTCTGGGATAAAGAATGCTTCGGATTTAGAAGAAAATATCAATAAGAACAGGGTAGCCTTTGGGCAGTATTCAGCAGAGGTGGAAGCCTTTGCTAATAAGTCTCTGGACACTTTTGGTGTTGATAAGATACAGGCTCTGGATATGACTTCGTTATTCGGAGATATGAGTACAGGTATGGGTATGGGTCAAGAGCAGGCTTCTAAAATGGCTATGTCATTAGTGGGACTTGCAGGAGATTTGTCATCGTTCAAGAATATCTCGTCAGAGATGTCACAAACTGCGTTGAAAGGTATCTTTACTGGAGAAACGGAAAGTTTGAAGAACTTGGGTATCGTGATGACAGAAACCAACTTGGAAAGCTATATGGCAAGTCAAGGTATCAATAAAAACTTCAAAGATTTGAGCCAGACAGAAAAAGTTATGACGAGATTTAATTTCGTTATGGCGATGTCTAAAAATGCCATTGGAGATTTTGCCAGAACTTCGGAAGGTTATGCTAACTCGAAACGTATTTTTGAAGGTTCTATCAAGGAAGTTTCTGCTACGCTTGGAGAAGTGCTTATGCCAATAGCTGCTAAAGCGTTCCAGTGGATGAGTACGCTAATGAAAGGTCTGAAAGATTTTGCTCAAACGCCAATAGGTAAAAACATACTGATTGGTGTAGCTGCATTAGGAGCATTCCTTGTAGTGGGCGGTCTTGCTCTGATACTGATTGGTGGAACTCGATTTGCTGTTTATAAAATGGCGGATGCTTTTGGTGCAAGTACCAAAGCGAAGATAATCGATACCATTGTGACGAAAGGATTATCAGCAGGGCTTCGAGAAATGGGAGTAGCTGCTTGGGCTTCGTTAGGTCCGTATGTGTTAATAGCTGCTGCCATAGCCGCCTTTGCCTACGTTGCAAAACAGGCTTGGGATATGGTGGAAAGCGGTAACGAAAAAATGGTTAGGTTCGGTACAGTGATATTCTGGTTGTTAGGACCGATAGGCTGGATAATCTGGGCTATTGTTGGTATTAAACGAGGCTTCAAGGATTTGAGCGAAGGCAATGTCAATCAAGGTGGTATCTTGGGCTTCTTTACAAAAGTAGCCGGAGTAATTGAAGCGGTAGGAGAAATTTGGAACAGCTTCAATGGAGAGACCTTCACGCTGTCAGAAGAACTGGCTTCTAAATTAGAGGCTATGGGTATTCTGGATTTCGTCATAAATTTAGGTACTTGGATTTCGAGAATTAAGATGTTCTTTGATGGTTTCGTCACAGGATTGTCCGAAGGCTTTGAAGTAGTGAAACGTACTGTAGGCGGAGTTTGGGATAGACTGACCGAAGGTGTATCAAAGATATTCGACAAGTTAGGTGGAATATGGGATAAGCTGAAAACACTGTTTGCTCCAGTAATTGATTTAATCGGTCAGTTCTTGGAGTATCTTGGTTTCGGTAAAGGAAGTCTTGATGATTGGGGTTCGGCAGGAGAGTTATTAGGCAATATCTTTATGTTTGCTCTGAATAACATCATTACAGTAATTGGGTGGGTAATAGATGCCATTCTGTGGGTCATCGATGCTTGGTTATCTGTAGTGGATGCTGTGATTACAGGAGTACAGTGGATAGTAGATGGTATTATGTGGATTGTTGACGGTATCATAGGCTGGATTGATTTGATGTTTTCACTTGGAAGTATGGCTTACGATATTGGGGCTAACTTTATGACCAATTTATGGGAAGGATTGAAGGCTATCTGGGAAGGCGTATGGACTTGGATACAGGATACAATAGGCGGAGCAATTTCGTTGATTACAGATGCCATAGGATTAACCGATGGTGCAGACCCTTCAAAGAAAGACGACCCTACAGATGCAGGTGGCGGAGCAGGTCCTAAACAAAGACCAGCTGCTATGCAGTCGAAAGGTATGCAGGGACACCATTTTCAGTCATCGAAAAGCCCTACGGTATTCAACACGAATAACAACCAGCAGAACCAGAATAATGCAGGTCCTACAGTTGTTCAGATGTATATGGATGGCGATATGATTTCAGAAAAAGTAATTGAAAAGCAAGAACTTAAAAAAGCAAGAGGATAATGGCAGTAGAGGAAGGTAAAATGTACTTGACAGCATTAAGGTCTTTGGAACGTCTGGAAATTCAGTATGTTCCAAAGGAAATTGCTATTTCAAGGTCTCCGATTATAGCAGGAGTTGCTGTAGTAGGTAGAAACAATCCATTGCACCATTACGTGGGCGGAACTACGGAGATGACTTTAGATTTAGATTTTCATTCTGACGAAGAAAGCCGTGAGGATGTAATCAGAAAATGTAAGTGGTTAGAAAGTTTGGCATACGGAGATGGTTATGATGCACCGCCAGAAACAGTCCGGTTGACTTTCGGAACTTTGTTCAGAAAAAATGAAACTTGGGTAGTCAAGGATGTGAAGTACAAGTTAAGCCTATTTATGGGTAGTTATGGTATGCTTCCGAAACAGGCTACAGTTTCTATTCAATTAGCTTTAGATACTAAAAAGAACTTAAAAACAGAGGATATAAAATGGAGATAACGTTAAACGGTAACAACGTGTACAGAAACGGCTCTATTCTGTTATTTGACGAAGGAGACGGTATGCTTGTTAGAGATACCATTGATTTTGTAGGTGGGGGAGAAGATATGTACCATACAGTAAAGCAAGCAGATCGTATAGATTTGCTTGCTTACAACTATTATAAAAATAGAGTGGCTGATGCCAGTAAGTTTTGGTGGGTTATTGCTGATGCCAATAACATAGAAAATCCTTTAGACCTTTCAGAGTTCGTTGGTAAAGATATTTTGATACCAAACATTATGAACGCTTTATTGACGATACAGGAATAATGAAAGCACCGTACTACAAAGTATATATCGGAAAGCGTGACATCACGCAGTATGTAGAAAGTTTGAACTATGAGGATACTGTCGAAGAGGACAACCTTGTAGTTATGGAGATTGACTACAATTATGCTATGGAGTTAGCCGATGACAAAGATTTCTCCACAGGGAATATGATGTCATTCCAGTTTGGATTTATGGGCGAGCAGGTATCGGAACTTCACAAAGCCAGAATTACTGACGTTACGCACAAATACAGAGAGCGAGTATCGATGACAGTTAAATGTCTGGATTTAGGCACAACGGTTAAGAAAACAACCAGCCAAAAAATCTGGAAGAATAAAACGTCATCAGAGATTGCTAAAGAAATAGCCGCTGATTACGGTCTTGAAGCAGAAGTGAAGCCCACGACTAAAAAGTGGGCGAACCTTCCGCAAGGAAACAGGTCAGATTTAGACTTTTTGAAATACTTGGCTGCCAGAGAAGATGACGGTGGCTTCATTGTTTTCATCAGAAACAATACGCTGTACTTCAATGAGCGAGGCATCAAAGAAAATAGTAAGGTTACGTTCACGTATGCTTGGGGCGATGGAACTATGATTTCATTTGAACCAGCTGTAAAAGAAAGTAGCCAATCTGCTCACGGTGTAAAGACTACAGCTACCCACATTGACCAGAAAACAGGTAAGGTAGAGAAGGAAGAAGTTGACAACGATAAGGAGACAAAGACAGGTACAACTGGTAACTACAAAGTGTACAGGGGAGAAGATGGGAAGTTCGTTGGAAATAAGCGTGTAGGAAAGCCAAACACACAGCCGGTGGCTGATAAGAGGGAAGCAAAGAATTTAGCTAACCACAGCAAGAAAAAAGCCAGTCTGGAAGGCGTTACAGCTAAACTTGTGATTGAAGGTAATCCTCTGGTTACGCCAAACTGTGTTATCACAATCAAGAACGTAGCCAAACGCCATTTAGGGAACTGGTACGTAAAAAAAGTCACGCATAACATTAGAGGTCAAGCATACGTGACAACGTTAGATTTGGCTCAAAACGGTTCTAAAGTTAAGACAGCTACCAAAGCTAAAGATGCTAATACTTCGGTTGGGGCAGATAAGCCAAAAGAGCAGGTTAAAGTTAGAGTGTACAAAGGCGAAGATGGAAAGTTCGTTGGGTACAGTTCAAAATCAACTACAGTTAAGAAGAAGTAATGGACGATACAGGCAAAGAAATAAGAGAACTCGGTATGGAGCACTTTGATAGGTACTACGGTACTTACAAAGGCTTCGTGCATAGTAACGATGACCCAGACAATTTGGGTAGGTTACAGCTGCTTGTTCCAAAAGTCTATGGCGATGAGCCTTACGAAGAGTGGGCTGTATCAAAAGGTATTTATGCAGGAGCAGGCGTTGGGTCTTTCTGGATACCAGCAAAAGGAGATCAAGTCTGGGTATCATTCGAGAACGGAGATATTAGGTTTCCGATTTGGGAATATGGGGCTTGGAGAACTGGAGAAGTTCCAGAAGGTGCTACGAAGGATGTAAAAATCTTGCAGACCAATTCTGGTCAACGTATAGAGTTCAATGATACCGATAAGTTGATACGCATCAAAGATAGTCACGGTCACATTATAGAATTAAACGAAAATGGAGTTAGTATTGTGTCAGACACCATAAGTCTCGGTAGCTTGGACGTGTCGGCAGAGCCTGCTGTATTAGGGGATACAGCAGTTGCTCTGCTTAATGAATTTATAGCAGACATAGGAGCATTGGGAACAATCGTAACCTCGTCTGGTGTGACTTCGACAATCAGTACTTCGCCACAATGGGCAGCTTTGGTATCAAAGTGGCAGGATAAGTGGAAAGAATTTAATAGCGAAACAGTAACTTTAGACTAAAAAATTTGGTTATAACAAAATTACTACGTAGATTTGTCGCTCCTATAATTTTTGACACTATAGCCAGACACCGAGATAATTCAATACTCCATTTAAGGCATCGATTTATAAAGACCCAGTTATTCAGTTAGCTGGGTCTTTCTTTTTTGGTAGCCTGTGCAATTATTGTATCTTTGCTCTTATGGAAAGAGTATATTTAGGAACAGGTTTGCAGTACCCAGTAACGCTTCAAAATGGGCGTGGACTGTTGGTAAACGACACTACGCTTATTGAGCAGTCAATAGCGATTATACTTGGTACGCCTAAAGGAACACGATTTTTGTTGCCGGAATTTGGTAGCAGAATGACCGAGATTATTTTTGAGCCAAACGATGAAGTGCTTCACGATTTACTTACGTTATTCATAACGGAAGCACTGGAAGAGTGGGAGAAAAGAATAAAGGTGTTGAGAGTGAAGTGCACATCAGATGACCGTACAGTAGTTATGTGCGAGATCGAGTATAAGATTTTATCAAGTAACGAAATAGAGAGTTACGTTTATCCATTCTATAAGAAAATACAGTATTAATGGCGAATTTAATTAACACGTGGGTTGGGTACTTCGACAGAAGTTATCAGCAAGGAAAGGAAGCTATTTTGACAAGGCTTGGTATCACTACGCCAGAAATGAGCGACCACACAGAGAGCAATCCGTATATCTGGATTGTTGACATATTTTTAGGTATTTCAGAGTTGTTACACTACTACATTGACAATGCCGCCAGAGAGGTATTCCTGCATTCTGCTCGCCAATATAAAAGCGGTCAAAAGATAGCCAAGCTATTCAACTACAGACTAAAAGGCTATTCAGCTTCGTCTGGTATCGTTAGGTTTTACATCGAGACAGCTGCTCCAGTTGATATAAACATTCCTGTAGGTACTGTAGTACTTGCTGGAGATGTTGAGTTTAGAACTACGGCTTCTGTGGTTCTACTTGCTGGAGAGTTATTTGTTGAGGTATTAGCCATCCAGAGAACGCCTGCTACGGCTTCTTATACGTCAGATGGTAATCCTTCGCAGAAAGTAGTATTAGAAGATAATGCAGTAGATAAGTCGGTTACGATTACAGTAGATAATATCACGTATTCATTCGTAGATAACTTTTTGCTGTCAACGCCAACGAGCCTTCACTTCACTACAGAAATTGGTACAGACCAAAAATTTTATGTAGTGTTCGGAGACGGTGTGAATGGTATCATTCCGATTTTGAATGCTGATATTGTTATCAATTATTTCACGTCAGTAGGAGCAGACGGAAACGTGGCTTCTGGAGAAATAGATACAGTGGAGACTATGATTGTTGCTCCAGCAGCTGTTTTAGTTACAAATCCTACCTACACTACAGGTGGAGCAGGAATTGAAACGCTAAAATCCCTAAAAAGGACTATTCCTGCATCGATTAGAACGCTTAACCGAGCAGTGACGGAGCAAGACTTCAAAGACATAGCAGAAAGTGCTACTGGTGTAGAGAAGGCTTTCGTAGATTATCACTGTGGGGCTTCGGTAGATATTTACATAGTTCCTACAGGTACAGGTGGAGCAACACAGGTTTTGATGGATAGTGTGAAGGACTTGTTTTATGACGAGACAAGGCTGATTATGATGGAAGTGGTAATCAAACCTGCTGGAAGGATTATGGCTAAAATTGAGGCTACTGTGAAGGTTCTGGATGTGTATAACAGGACTTTGGTTACACAGGCAGTGAAAGATAACTTGAAGGCATTTTTTAGTTCCGAAAATCAAGAGATTTCTGGTAGTGTTTACGTAGGAGATATTTATCAAGTGATTGAAAATACGGAAGGTGTTTCTCACTGTGAACTACAGCTGATTTCGACAATACCAGAGGCAACGATAGTAAACGGTACTTCGGTACTATCTTGGACACGTACATTGATGCCTGCATCGGTGGCTACGCAGTCTTGGTCAATCAAGTTCATTGGAAGTAACCAATATGAGTTAAGAAAAGGTAGTTCGTATCTTGGTACATTCAGTTTAGGTATTACGTTGAGTTTACCAGAAATTGAATTTATGATTATCGATGCCGGTTATTCAGCCGGAGATTTATGGGAGTTCAGCACGTACAGATACAATGGTACTCTGGAACTTAATGAGCCGAGTATCTTGACTATTGACGATGCAAATATTAACTTAACAGTAACAGGCGGTGTATAGTTTAAAGGATACCATATTTGAAGAGTTCTTTGCAAAATTCTTTACAGCTAACGACTATAACAAGGACGTTAACGGTAAAGGATTTTTGCAGCGTTACATAGAAACGCTTGCAGAGGACTGGGACGAGACGGTTGTGAAAGCTGCCTTGACCTTATTGGATGCTACGCTTATTCCTTCGACAGTGAAGGATAAGTTTGTTCCGTATTTAGAGAAAATGGTAGGAGTAGAACCTATCATAGCCGATCTTGCTGTTAGACGTAGGGTCTTGGCTCGAATTATAGAGATATACAAATGCAAAGGAACGCTACGCAGTTATCAGCTGATTTTCAACGCTCTTGGTTTTGATACAGTAGAAATTCTGGGAGCAGGAATTGATTTTGGTTTCGACAGTTCGATTACTCTGGATAATGAAATACGAACATTCGATTTAGGTAAGTGCCATAAGTGTAGATACTACAGGCTGAACTTGGTAGGAGCAGTAGTAATCAATAGTGAAATGTATGAGGCAATTCAGAATGCCATAAAAATAGTAGAGCCGATATACTGTAGGCTATTTGATATTACGCTAAATTCGGTAGAAGCCAATGTAATGGATATATTTGTACAGTATAACGGAGATTTGGTGTACTCGACATTATCAGAAGCACAAGTAGGCTTCTCGTTAGCGAGCAATGGAGATTTATTTATATACGGAACAGATGCTGGTTCGTATTCACTTATTAACGGAAATTTAGTTTACAATGGTTAATTTAGGAAACGTAGCAGGTGTAGTTATCAGCGATAACCCACCATTAGAAGCGGATGGGATTACAGTCAAAAAATATGTATGGTGGGCGAAGCCTATCAACAGTTTGGCTAATCCATTAGCAAATCAAGATGACATTCTGCCGAGTGGCGAGTTTGTGCTGTACTACTGGAATTATATGGCAGGAGATTGGACGACTGTTAATCCGCAGAATTTGATTAATGACAGTATGGTAGCTGCACAGATTACCAGCACGAAAACCTTCTCGAAAACGAAGATTTTACAGTTAATCAATGCCGTTAATAAAGTAGTTCCGTTCGGAGAGTTTACCATATACAAGGGTCAAGGTAATACAGGCTCTGTTCTGCAAGCTGGCGATGTTATTGTTGGTTTGTGGGAATATGATTTGTATATTGTAGCCAAATATTTAGGAGATGTTACTGGAAACGGTATTCAAGATATTGCGAATTATAAAGTGGGCGTTAAACAGTCCTTTGATGATTAATTTTTAAAACCATAAGAAAATGAGAAAGTTGTTATTTTTAAGCCTTTTGGCAATTTCGTCCGTAACCTTCGGACAGACTACTACAGCAGAAAAGCTGAAAATCAATACCGTCACAGTAAATCCTACTACTGACGAAGTTTTAGTACGCAATCCAACCACAAAAGAAGTAGGCTATGTTTCTAAAGCTGCTTTGAGTACTGGTGGTGTGATACCGACTATCACGCAAGTTTTGACTTCTGGAAACATTATGAACGGAACGTATGCTGCTGCTCAAATGGAATTGCAATCCAGTGGTAATATAGGTACTTATACGTCTGGTCTTGTACAGTTTCAGAATGCCGCAAATAGTTTTTTGAGTTCGGTTAATGCAGACGGTTTTAACGCACAGAATACGACAGGAACTCGATTAGCGAGATTAAGAATGTCAGATGGTTTTATGCTTCGTACAAATCCGTCCGGTGGAACTGCGTGGTTAATGGCAGATAATGTTACAGCTTTTAGGTCGTTACAGTTTCCAGATGCCTCTGGAACTTTGGCATTGCAGTCAGATATACCTGCTACGCCTTCATTTTCGCAAGTGTTGGCAGCTGGAAATACGAACACAAATACTGGACTTCATTTTAGTTTAAGTGGTTTAAATGCTACAACGAGTTTTTATTCGTACGGTATTCAGTTAGCTCACGCTACCTCTGGAAATAATAGCACATTTAATGGGGCAGGATTTAGCAATTTTAATACAGACACTCGTGAAGTAAGATTGAACGTATCAGATGGACTATCATTAAGAACCAATGCAGCAGCGAGTGGCGGTTCAGCAGGAAGAATTAAAGCTACGAATATCACTGGTGGTACTAAAGATTTTGAGTTACCAAATAAGTCTGGAACTATTGCTTTGACTTCCGATTTAGATCAGCGATTTGTGCTACAATCGGCAGACGAGATTAGCAATACTACGACTTCATTTGTAAACATCACAGGTCTTGGTGTAACGTTAGCAGCTGGGTATTATGATATAGAATTTTATCCTATCTACAGTGTAGATGCTACGACCACAGGTACGTTGTTTAGTTTCAATGGTAATGGAACTATTGCGACCTTTGCAATAAGCGGAGACTATGGTAGCACAGGTACAGCGAATTACTACAGAGACTATCCTACAGTGAACACTGGAACTCCTACGATACAGTCAGCAAGAGTTAATGATAATGTAGCCAGAGTAAGAATTAAGTTGAAGTTGACAAGTGCCGGTACATTTTATCCTACTTTTGTAAGTGAGGTAAGCACAGGAACTGTAACCGTTAAAGAGGGTAGTTCCTTAATAATTAGAAAGCTAATGCAAAAAACAAAATCAAAATGAACACACTACAAGAAATAGCAGCAGGAGTTTTTGGAGATTATAAATTATCGTTCTACATCACGTATTTCATTTTCGTTTTGATAGGCGTTATAATCAGTTTACGTATAGGAGCAATGAGCAGAGATAAAAATTCTCCTCACACGCCTTTTACGTTCAGTTGGAAGTTTTTGTTTCAAGACAATTTGTTGAGAATGGTATCGTCTATGGCGGTAGTCTTTGTAGCAATTAGATTGGGGCAGGATTTGTTAGGCATAACGCCTACGTACGCTGGAGCAGTAATACTGGGAATTAGTTTTGACCAGATTTTGATACAGTTACAGAAATTAGAATTTAAAGCGAGAGAATAATGAGTTTCAGTAAATTTTCATCGATACAAGGCAAAAGAATTGGAGCAGTTTCTGACGTAAGGAAACTTGCTCCAATAGTTGCTAAATGGGAAGGCGGTTATGTGAATGACCCTATCGACAAAGGCGGTGCTACCAATATGGGTATCACGTTGAACACTTGGAAGCTACTTGGTTATGACAAGGATGGAGATGGCGACATCGACAAGAATGACGTTAAGTTGCTGAATGCAAATGACTTCTCGGTAATCCTTCGTAAGTACTGGGACAAATGGCAAGCAGACAAAATCAAAAATCAGAGTGTGGCAAACATTCTGGTAGATTGGTACTGGGGTTCTGGTAAATGGGGTATCGTTATTCCGCAAAGGGACATTTTAGGTGTAAAGCCAGACGGTGTTGTTGGTAATGTTACTATCGATGCTTTGAATGCTTTAGACCAGAGAGTGTTGTTCGACAGAATATACGCTGCCAGAGTTAAGTTCCTAAATGGAATTGTAACTTCGTCAATAGCTGCCTACGAAAAAAAGATAGGAAGAAAGGCTACGCCATTTGAGCGTAAGAACTATACACAAGAGAGATTTTTGAAAGGCTGGTTAAACAGGCTTGCAGATTTCAAATTTAGTAATTAGAAAATAAATTAAGATGCAAAGAAGGTTTTGGAACTGGAAAGATGACGATTTGACCATTGATATTTCTCAATGGCTTATTGGTCTAATAAACAGTGGTAGGTTCAGAGGATTTGACCCTGTTCTTGGCAATAGTATGAATTTGGTTCTTAATCACGAAACTACTGGGGCTATCCGTGTGGATAAGTTTGGGGCGTTTACTGGTAAGTTCGGAGTTCTGGCTACAAAGCAGGGAGTAATCACGCAGGAGTATGAGCCTATTACTTTGGTAGTACCGAGCACGCCTACTGGTTTTTACCGAAAAGGGCTTGTGGTGTTTACGCACGAATACGTAGAGATTGAAGGTGGTCAAGAAGGTTTGTACTCACTGATTTTATCGGATGAGATACCAGAAGGGACAGCTGCTCCGTTTCCTGCACTTACGAATGAGCCATATCAGACGATTATAGGCTATATCACTATTCCGCAGAACTGTACGGCTCTGAACGACCCTGCATTAATTTATACGCAAGGTCCGATACCTTCATTTGCCAACCAAGCTGATTTTATTGAGAAAACTAACGGTTTCTTTTTGACTAATTTAGATGCCAGAAACAATAAGATTGAGCGTTTGCTTACGTGTACAGAGCCATTGGATGCTGCCAATAAGTTCTACGTAGATCAAGCCATTGCAAATAACATTTTGCCAGCTACTGAATTTCAGCGAGGTATTGCTGAACTTGCAGATACGGCAGAGGCAGAGGCTATGGTAGATGACCAAAGAATTATGACACCGTTTAAATGGTTTAAGGCATTTTTGAAAAGTCTGGCTACGCAGGCAGAAGCCAATGACGATGTGATTGACAACAAGGCAATCACACCAAAGACGTTAGGAAACAGAACAGCTACCGAGACAAGAAAAGGTATCGCCAGAGTGGCTACGGAAGCGGAAGCTATTGCCGGTGTAGATGACACTACGATTATCACACCATACAAACTGAAAAAGGCTTTGCCTTTAGTTCCTGTAGTTATTGCTGTGAATGACTGGAATATTGAAGCAGCTGCTTCGGTAACAGTTGCTCACGGATTAGCTGCTAATTGGGACAAGGTTGTATCTATGGATTTGACCGTAAGAAATGATGCCTACGATACGATAGTTCACGTTAAGACAGCAGACAACAGCTTTGTTGTGGATGCAGTTAATGTGACTGTACAGGCAGATTTGTCTGGACTTACCAGCAGTGATTTTAATGCTACTGGTTTTGTTCGTGGTTACATTACTTTGTGGTTGAAATTAGACATTCCGCCAGTAACTGGTTATTTGAATGTTAACGCTGGTGTAGATCAGTCGGTAACTACAAATCAGCTTGGTTATGGTACGCCTGTATTGAGAAAAGTTAAGAAGGTTAATCCAATAGCGTATCCGTCACAATTAGGAGAAATTATCGGTAGTGTAGAGATGGGTGTAAATACTGCCTCTGGAACGCTACAAATTCAATACCAGAGACAAGATGGTCTTTGGTTTGGTATTTCCCCTCAAACAGATGTTACGGCTGTAGGAGACACCTTAAAATCGATACGAGGTTATATCACGGATACGATGCCACCGATGACTGGTAACTATCCAATTAGAGCCGTTGTAACTGTAGGAAGTTTGACGTTGTACAGCAACATCATTTCAATACAGTTAGTACAGCCGCAAAACACGGAATGGACAGACTTGGTATCAGTAAGTAATGTGAGCAACACGGTAATCAATTTAAGCGGTTACGTTGATAGTTTTGGAAGTCCGGTAACTTCTACACTATGGACAGTGGCTGCAAGTCCGGCAGGCTCTGTAGTGACGTTTGGAGATGCTACAATGCCTTCAACTACGTTCACTGCAAATATGTTTGGTACATACACGTTGCTATTGACAGCTACTAATGGAGACGGTACAACGTCAACAGATACGGTAGTAATTACGTTAGTGCAGAATACAAACCTTCCGCCAGTTATTACGCAAGTAATTTCACAGGCTTATGCTGATTTGGATAGTACGTATGTTGACCCAGACGGTTTAATTCCATTGAATGGTTGGTACAGCACTTCTGGAACTGTAGTTGCTACAGACCCTAACGGAGATGCTATGATTTACAGTATGGTTGAGGTTGATGGGTACAATCCAATTACTGGCGTTTACGGTAATCCAATAGCGAACAGTAATCTTGAAGTTATGTTCAGCGGTCCGAACTTTGTTATTAGAAGAATGCTTGCAGCTTCGACTGGCGGTATTCCTGTAGCAGCTGATGGAAGTAGATTTTACTACTTCAAAGCAGTGGTTAGTGACGGTAACGGTGGTGTAGCTGAAAAAGGCTGGAGAATTAAGTTAGTTCCTACAGCTGTTCCTGCAAGTTTCAATATCTCGTTCTCTGATGATACGGGTTTATTGTATGGAACATACGAAGGTAACTGCTTGTTGAGTACGGTAGTTGGAGTTTCTACGCTGAAAGTAACTTTGTCTGGAGTTTCCAGCGGAAGGTTGCAAGTAGGTTCTACGGTGTACTTCAATGGTACGCACACTATTTCGCAGTTCATAGCAAATAGTATTCCGATTAGATTGTGGGTAGGAAGCAATGGCGGAAACCCTACAGGTCTTGGAGTTACTACAGCTACGTTCAAAGCATACAACAGTAGTGGAGCATTACTTGGAGAAGGTTCAGTTGAGGCGATTGGTGGATTAGAACAAGCAGGACCGTAATGGAGAAGTATTTATGGCAAGCCACAGTAGTTCTGATAGGGCTACTGTGGGCAGCTGTCAAGTACTGGGGCAGCAATAAGGACAAGAAAGATGACCAGCTTGAAGCTGACATCAAAAAGGTAAAAGATGATGTTTACGCTCACGTAGATAAACAGCAGTCTGATATAATCAATAAGCTAACGCAAGTGCTGGCAAACCAGCATTCTATGGACTTGAAAACAGAGAGAGCGTTACTTATCATTGACCAGCACACCAGCGATTTGAGGCGTATTGGAACAAAGCAAGAAAAGCATTCGGAAGCTATTTCGGAACTGGAGAAGGATAATGCAGTTATAAAAGAATGGCAAAAGAGAATAGAAGAAAAATTAGCGAACAAATAGTTCGCTAATTTTGTTTATAAACAAATTTTTTATTATCTTTACAGCATTAATTTAATCACTAAAATATGAATAAAGAAGGCACAATTAATTTAGTAGGCTACGGTATGACCAAAGGCGTATTCCTTGACGGTGTTCCGCTTCCATCAGAGAACGGAAATTTCGACTGGGGATACAATAATACTGGAGCAGCAGATTTGGCTCTGGCGGTGCTAAAAAAGGTATGTACGCCAGACGTTAGTGTGAATACCAAAATAAGGGACTTTACAGCTACGGTAATTTCGCAAATTCCACACGGAAATTTTGATGTTGTCATCAAGTTCCAAAAGTGGATAACAGCAGATCAGCACAAGGGCAAAAAACTTCACGGTTATTTGTTTATGGATGTGAATATAGGCAATGGGGTATCGATTAGTAAGTTCATAGACTTTCCGAACCAAAATCTGTATTCTGGAGTTTTCAAAAGTGATACGATAGAGTACCAGATGGTCGAAAAAATGACACCAGATGAACGTTCTCAATTTGAAGAGTATCTTACTACCAAAACTACAAGAAAGGACGTAGGAGACCCTAAAAAAGATGTGAATGCTAAACTGGAGATTGTAGATGGAATTATGTACTATTCCAAAGGTATGGGAGAAGTGGTAGAGTTTGAAGGACATAAAGCTGATGAGTATGAACATTAATTCAGAAAATATAGCGGAGTTCAGAGAGCAGTATGAATTAGCCGTACTTGCCAATACAGAAGAGTTCATTTTCAGAGATCAGCCGGTGCTTGTTTCTTATGCGAAATATGTGCTTGAATACTTTGGAACACTACAGGAAGGCAAGGTAGATTTGTCTTTTATTGGAGAAACCAAAAAAGCTACAGAAGTGTTGAAAGTGATACAGGCTGTCGATTTAGCATCGATGGTTTTTGTAATCAAACCGATACTTGGTAAGAACCGTCTGGTAGTGGCTTTGAACTCAAAAGAAGGTTTAGTTCCTCTGTTTATAGCTTTGGATGATGAGTTATACGGAGAGGTAATTAGAGAGTAATTTTATATACCATTTATGGCGATTTATTTAGATAATTGCCATAAATGGATATGATGTATAAAAACAGTACCTAAATGGGGCTTAATTTTAAACTATGCCGATATATGCGAATATTATCGTGACTGGGAAACAGATCGGAAGAGCACACGTCTGAACTCCAGTCACCTGAAGCTATCTCGTATGCCGTCTTCTGCTTGAAAAAAAAAA
>OGVK01000013.1_pt1 | contig 21513 bp, 31 predicted proteins | sample 1575721 | NCBI WGS metagenome assembly OGVK01 (sample SAMN07581521, study PRJEB24739) | freshwater metagenome | place: Singapore | collected 2015-01 | reverse complement strand
TAACTCCATACGTTTTAGTTGGTGCCTTTGTACTCCTGTTTCTTTATGTGCGATTGAGCCGTATTTCTTTTTAAATTGCATTGAAAATAAACGATTGATTTATGGCTACTTTGACCGGCAAACTTGTTGCGGATACCTATAAAGCACTTTTAAAGCTAATTGACAACGATGTAATTACTGGTTCCGAGAAACAAATTTCAGACGGTGTCGGTGGTTCAACTGGTGTTTTTATTGATACCAATGGCTTTCTTCGTGCATCAAAATACAAAGTAACAGGAGCAACGTCAAGCCAATTTTTAAAAGGCGACGGTACGCTTGACGGCACAGCTTATTTACCTGTTGGCACAACAACAACAAACGTTCCGGAAGGCACCAATTTATACTTTACTCAAACAAGGGTTCTGAATACTTTGCTTACAGGGTTCTTGCCTGTTACTGGAAGTGTAAGTGCTACTGATACCGTTCTAACTGCTTTAAATAAAATTTGGTGGAATATCGTCAATGGTGGTGGCGGAGGTGGAGGCGGATATATCCCTTACATTGGTGCATTACAATCAGTTGATTTGGGCGAATGGGGTATTAAAGCAGATTATTTTGAAGTTTCAGAAACACCTGTTGAGCCTGTTGATGCACGTAAAATAGTTTGGAACGCTATTGACGGGACATTTGATATGGGATTGCTGAATGGTGTTACATTACAGGCAGGCCAAGAAATCAATTTTTACGGAAAGGCTATTGAGCCAATTGCCAACGGCGAAGCAGTTATGTTTGCCGGCTCACAGGGCGACCATTTATTAATCGCGCAGGCTGACCCGGCTGCCATAAATGTCAATCCTGAATACTTTATCGGTATAGCTACGCAGGACTTTGTAACAAATGACTTTGGATACGTTACCGTATTCGGTAAAGTTCGCACATTAAATACTTCTGCATATACGCTCCCAACCATTTTATGGTTCAATTCAGGCAGTATTATTCCGGGAGCGTTAACAACAGTTGAGCCAACTGCACCAAATGTTAAAATACGTGTTGCTGCTGTTGTTAGGGTTCACGCTACACAGGGGTCAATAATGGTTCGTCCTGATATTGCGCCTAAATTGTCAAACCTTTCAGACGTTTACGTTAATGATATTCAGGACAAAGATATTACGATTTGGGATGAAGCAAATTTACGTTGGAAGAATGAAAATGTGTTTGCCTCAATAAATGCTACTGAGGTAGGCAAATCATTTCTTTCAATACCTGATGCGGAAGACGTCGTTCCGGTACCAACAAAAGCACGTTGGACACGAATAAATACAGACAACACCGTTTCAGCAGTTGAAGCGTTGGATATGGGGTATATACCATATTTCAGGGATACTGAACTATTTGCAAAATCGCCGATTTATACAACAGGCGCAATCGTTGGGATTGGTACGGCATCGCCTACGGCATTGCTTCATTTAAAGGGAACAACAGCCTATACGGAATTGAAGTTGGACAATAACGGGGCAACCGGTGGAGGTATGTTCATTGCCTTACAAAACGGCATACAAACTGCGCTATTTGGTGCTGATGCTTATTATCAAACAAACACTTCAATAGATGTTGCAATCGTTTCAAAACAAGTTGGCTCCGGCATTCAGTTCTACACCAATGGGTCGCAGGCCGAAAAGATGGGAATTAATGCTGATGGCAATGTTTTTATTGGTCAAACTCCTACTTGGACTTCTTCTGCTGTCAATTTTATTGTTCGGGGGAAAACAGGTGCAGGTCATATTGGGGTGATGCATTACGATATGTCTATCAAAGGCATATTTAATACATTCAATTCCGTAGTTCAAATTGGTTCAAGCACATACCATTCCGTTGCTATTATGGTTGAAAATAGCGAGAAAGGCCGTGTAAATTCTTTCGGCCGATTGCTATGGGGTACAACTATTGACAACGGTGTTGATATTGCGCAATTTAACGGTTCAATTGTTGCCACAGCAATTAAGAAATCAGGTGGAACATCAAGCCAATTTTTAAAGGCCGACGGAAGCGTTGATTCAAATACTTACGGAACTGGTACGGTTATTTCGGTTGCTGCTTCGGTGCCAACAGGTTTTGCGATTTCAGGTTCACCAATAACTTCTTCGGGAACTTTGGCAATAACTTTTGCAGCAGGGTATTCATTGCCTACTGATGCAAAGCAAACACAATGGGATACGGCTTACAGCAATAGAATTACTACTGCAAATTCGCCGTTAAGCATTTCAGCAAATACCATTTCAATTTCGCAAGCTACAAATGTTACTGACGGATATTTGAGCGCAGCAGATTGGGCAACATTCAACGCAAAACAGGCTGCGTTAAGTGGAACAGGTTTCGTCAAAATAGTTGGCTCAACAATTAGCTACGACAATACAAGCTATACACCAACGTCAAGATTGCTGACTATTAATGGCGTTGCTTACGATTTAACTTCCGACCGGTCTTGGACAATTACGCCGGGAAGTGGTATGCGTAACGTACAAAGTTTTACAGCAACATCAGGGCAAACAACGTTTACCGTAACAGGCGGATATACCGTAAATTTGGTTGACGTTTATGTTAACGGTACAAGGTTAAGTTCAGCAGATTTTACAGCTACAAATGGGACGACCGTTGTGTTGGCAACTGGTGTTGTAACAAACGACATCGTTGATATTATTGCCTATACAGCAAGTCTTTCAAGTGGCATAAACGGAAGTGGAACAACAGGATACGTTCCAAAATTTACGTCTTCAAATACATTAGCTGATTCGTTGATTTATAGCAATGCAACGGCCGTAGGAATTGGAACGACTACACCTTCGGCAACATTGCACGTTATTGGTACGGCTTTAATTTCGGGTGCGTTAACTGCAAATTCATTTGTGAAATCAGGTGGAACTTCTGCGCAAATTTTAGCTGCTGACGGTTCAGTTATTACAGCCGGCACAAACATTACAATTTCAGGTGGTGTTATATCGGCAACCGGTGGCGGAGGAAGTGGTTCAGGGACTACTAATTACATTGCAAAGTGGACTAATTCAAGCACATTAGGCAATTCAAAGTTCTTTGACAATGGAACATCAGGTGCATTTGGGAATACTGCAAATGGCACAGGTTATGCCATAGAATTTAATAATAATGCTAATCAGCCAAGGTTTGACATTGTTGATAATGGAGTTTATACGGGATTCTTTAAATCAAATGCAAGTGCTGTTTATTTAGGCAATAACTCGAATAACCCTGTTATTTTCAATGTAAATGGAGCGGAGGCAATACGAATTTCTGCTTTAAAAAATCTATTGCCGTCAGGTAAAATTGTTGTTCAAAATGGAGTTGACGGTGGTGCTTCAAGAGGCATTAATCTTTGGCTTGAAAACGACAACAATTGGGGATTCTATATGGCACAAGCAGGAGCAGGGAAATCATTGGCAGGGGCAACAGCGTGCGGCGCATTAGATGGCACAACAGGGTGGGGGGTAAGAACGAGATTGTATAGTGGACCTCAATATAATTTTATTTGGGAAACACACGACGAGCAAGCTGCAATGTCATTAAATGGATACGACGGACGTTTATGGGTCAAAAATTCGTTGCGTACTAAAATGGTTCATTTGAACGCTGCTTCTGAAAATCGTGGGCATAGAATTTATTCACGCACAATGGATGTAAATTCATACACAACGGCTACCAATATGCGATTTACGGTTGCAACCGGAAACATAGTTCAATTTCAATATGAAGTTACTTTCCACGCCACAAGAACAACATCCGGAAATCCTGCTGAAATTTGGTATTTAAAATATACAGCAGGCATAACATATGATGCAGTTGGGAACCCAAATGAACGTTGGTGGACTTACCGTGAGCAGGATGGAAATGGTATTGCAGGCGTTGGACGAAACAATCAATTTGGATATTTTGAAATTCAGAATGCGGCTTATGATAGTGGTTGCCGGCTTACCTGTGTTGTAAAAATTACGTGTAACAATTGGGATGCAGTAACGGTCACTTTCCCTTAATTAAAATAATATGTCAAAGAATACGGACTTATCGGAATTAATAAATTATGTCAAAGGGGCAAATTCGGGACGGCTTACGTTTCCTTTTTATACGACTACTACTTCGTTTACAGGAACGGTTGCCGGCTATCTTGCATTTGATTCATCAGGCAATATCTTGACAACTACGTCACCGGCTACACAATGGACGACACTACTTTCCAACATTTATTACAATACTGGAAATGTAGGAATAGGAATTATGACGCCAATTTATAAACTTGATGTTGTTGGCGATATTAATATTACAGGCGCATTTCGTGTAAATGGCGTGGCAATTGGAACCGGTGGAGGTGGAGGTATTTCAGGAGCAGGAACAGCCAATTATTTAACAAAATGGTCAAGCGCAACTTCCGTAACAAATTCTTTGGCTTATGACGACGGAACAAATTTCTTAATCGGCACTACAACAAGTCTTTACAAATTAACGGTACAGCCAACAACGAATATAAATTTTGGAGTTGGTAAAGCTACCATATTTGCGACTGATGATTCCATATTTTTAAACGCAGTAAATAACACCTACGGGTCAATTCCTTTGGCAATTAATGCTTCACACATTGGCCTTTACATTGGATTCAGCGAAGCGTTAAGAATTACAACTTCAAAGCAAATGTTAATTGGAACAACAAGCGGAATTAGTGGTGGTGGATTGTTGCAAGTAAATGGCGACGTGAACATTTCAGGAACGTTCAAAGTTAATGGTGTTGCAATTGGAACTGGCGGTGGAGGCGGAAATATAAGCGGAAGTGGAACGACAAATTACGTTGCAATGTTTACAGCCGGCACAACAATTGGGTCATCAAGTATTGTTACGGTTCCGTATGGTACAGCAACAATGACAACAAGTTTTTATGTAAGCAACAGCAGCGTTAACGTTGGGTTTGTGTCTATAAAATCAAGCGCAACTGAATTGGGCGAAATGGTTTTTGACGTGCAGAAATCAGCAACCGGCGGATATGTTATGGGACAACTACTATTAAACGCTAATAGGGTTCGTACCTACGGAAAATTAAACGTTGGCGACCTAACAACAGCAAGTTTAATTGTAGGAGATTTATACGTTGATTCAAACGGATTTGTAAAACGTGCGTCAAGTGCGACGTAATTCTTATATTTGTATTATTAATCAAACCAATAAATAAAATGAAATCAAACGCAAACTTACTTATGCTCGTTCAGGCTTTAAATGCTAACATTGGCGAAGGTAAAACAAAGGCTCAACAAAAATTGATGAAAATTGGCCAAAGAATACAGCCAATTCTTGATGAATTTAACGAGAAAAAGGAGGAATTAAGACTTGACAACGCATCAGTTGACAAAGACGGTAACATTATTTTGAACGAAAAAGGCGAATACAATTTCAGCAAGGAAGGCGTTAAGCAATTAAACGCACAATTGAAGGAATTATTGATGCAAGAAATCAGTTTTGAGCCTATTAAAGTGGTTAATCCGGAAGGTTTGGAGTATTATTCGTTCCTTGAAGGTTGGGTTGACGGAGTAAAATTTGTGAAATCAGACGAAATTGAATTATAATGGCAGCAGTATTTACTTGGGTTGTTTTACAACTTGACACAAAACCACAAGAAGGCGATTTAAAGGACGTTGTAATTGGCGTTCACTGGCGCAGGCGTGCAGTTGACGGCGAATTTATAGCAGAAGACGGAAGCGTAATGATTTGTGAAACACCAAGTTCGACTGATTTTACAGCTTACCCTGATTTAAAAGAGGAACAGGTTGTTGGTTGGCTTGAAAATGGTTTAAATGTTGCAGCCATTGACGATACACTATTGGATATTATTGACTCGCAAAAAAATCCTCGCAAGGTAGTTTTACCGTTGCCGTGGCTTGTTGAAGTTGAAGTAATAGGCAGAGTAAACAAATGATAATTTCAGGTAATAATTTAGTCGTCTATGATAATGATATAGCACTTGGCCACACAACGTCTTGTGCTATTTCTTTTGCAATGGACACACCTGATGCAACAAGCAAATATTCGCAAGGTTGGAAGGAAGTTATTGCCGGAAAGCGTGATGCCTCAATACGTGCAGAAGGCTGCGTTGATTATTCGCAGCAATTTGGTTTTGAGGATTGGGTTACACAAATCATCACTCACAAATATACCAAATGGGTCTTTCAAGATGCGACTTCATTTTATATGGGAGGCGGATATATCAAGGATGTTGAGCAGGTTTCAGACTTTGAAACGGCAACCAAATTTTCGCTTGATATTGTAATCGTTGGACAAATTTATGTTGAGCCGAGATTGCCTTGGAACTTGGTTTTTGCGAATTGGGAAAACATAAATATAAATTGGGAAAATGTGTAATCCTTTTTCATATATTTGTCAAAAGAAAACGGAAATAATTAACAAACAATATGGCAACAACAGGCGTATTTAACGGCACAAATCTACTTTTAAAAGTTGAAGACGTAGTAATCGGTCACACTACTTCTTGCACACTTACAATTTCACACGACATTGCGGATGCTACAACAAAGGATTCACAAGGTTGGTCAGAAGGAATCAGCGGATTGCGTTCAGGAGAAATTTCTTTTGACGGCTTAATTGATTATTCGGATGCAACAAACGTGATTGACTTGTTCGATATGATTGCAAACCGTACAATCATTACTTGCAAAATCGGAACGGCTGCAACAGGCGACACGGTATTGTCAGCAGAAGGATACTTGACTTCATTGGAGCAAACAGGTGAAATGGAAGCGAGCGCAACTTATAGCGGCTCAATCCAATTAACAGGTGCAATTAGCAAGTCAGTAAACGCCTAATTTGGCACAAATTAATATGACCCGACATCACTAAAAACGGTGTCGGGTTTTAAACTTTACTAATAAAACAATGAATACTAATCCACAACGTGGCTACTATCAGCTACAAATTGGCGGCAAACTACGCACGCTTCACTTTTCAATGAATTTTTGGGTTGCATTTGAGCAGGCTACCGGCTTTGGAATCGGACAATTGTCGGAGGTTTTTGCCAACGGAATTAGCTTAATGACCATTCGTGGAATAATCTATGCCGGCTTATTAGCAAATGACCAAGAGCAAGGCAATCCAATTGACTACACGGTTTATTCAGTTGGCGAATGGTTGGAAGATATTGACGCTTCTGAAATTACCAAAATTAGCGAGGCAATGATGTCGTCTAAAATTTTAGGCACCGACCTTAATGCAGGCGTTCGTCGTAACGTAACAAAATCCACAAAAAACCCAAAGCAGAATCCCCAATAACGTGGGACACGCTTGTTGATTTTTACATCGGTCAAGCAGGCATTCCGCCGGAACGATTTTGGGTCAATACTTGGCGAGAAAATGCGTTATTGGGGGAGAGTTGGTCAATCAACGTAAACTTACATTGGGAAATGACAAGATACATCAGCCATATTGTATTTAATACCCAAGCAAAGAAGCGTTCGCAATTAATTAAGCCTGACAAATTATTCCCGTTGCCACAGGACGTTTTGCTAAAAAAAGGCGAAGCAAAATCAACGCCGGAACAACTGCGTGCTTTTATGGAACAAATCGCAAAAAGTCAATCTAAAAAATAGGTTGGCTTTTTTGCTAACTTTACGATATGGCAAAGAGAAACATACTTGAACTATTAATAACCGGTGATGCTTCCGATTTGGACAAAGCACTTGGTGGCGTTGAAAAGAAACTTGACGCGTTTGCTAAACGAGCAAAAGACGTAGGCGAAACACTATCAACACGGCTTACACTTCCATTGGCTTTGGCCGGTGGTGCTGCCATTAAACTGGCTACTGATTTTAATGAATCGCTCAACAAGGTAGAAGTCGCATTTAAGTCGTCATCAGGCGAAGTTCAGGCGTTTGCTAAGACAACTCTAAAATCGTTCGGCATTGCGGAAGGAACGGCACTTGATATGGCTGCTTTGTTCGGAGATATGGCTACGTCAATGGGGTTAAGCACAAGTCAATCGGCTGCTCTATCTACATCATTGGTTGGCCTTGCCGGTGATTTGGCTTCATTTAAAAATATGAACATTGAGGAAGTTACGACGGCCTTGAATGGTATTTTTACCGGCGAAACTGAATCGTTGAAACGGCTTGGCGTAGTAATGACAGAGGTAAACTTGAAGCAATTTGCTATGGAGCAAGGCATCAAGAAGTCGTATGATGCAATGTCGCAAGGCGAAAAAGTTATGTTGCGTTACCAATACGTAATGAAATCAACAGCCAACGCACACGGAGATTTTGAACGTACTGGTGGAGGAGCAGCAAATCAAATGCGTTTATTTCAGGAAAGTATGAAAGAACTTGGTGTATCATTTGGCCAAGTTGTGCTTCCTGCTGTCACGGAAATAATTAAGTATTTCAATGGGGTTTTGTCAAAACTCAAAGATTTGTCGCCTGAAACCAAAAAATGGATTGTTATTTTAGGCGGTATTGCAGCAATTTCAGGTCCATTGTTATATTTAGCAGGTTCGGTAATTCCACAAGTAATCACTGGAATAAAATTAATGCGTTTAGCATTTGCAAACCTTGGAACAACAATTAAAGCAGCCGGAATTGTTGGCATTATTTCGCTTGTTGCAGGCGCAGCATTAGAACAACAGTCAGCAGCAAATGGGGCAAGTGAGTCATTGTCAAAATTAACTGACGAAGAAAAGAAAAATGCAACTGCAATACGGCAAAAAAATAAAGAGTTATATGCTTCAATTTTGGTTAATCAAGAATTAAAAAGACAAGCGCAGCAAGCAGATGCCACATATAAACAACAAACTGGCAATGATAGAAATACAGCTAAAAGCTATGACGATAAAATTGCAGCAGCAAAAGCATTTATTGTTGCAAATAGGAAATTAATTAAAGACGCAGAAGCTGAATCGTCAAAAACAAAAGGCAAAGCAGATGGAGCCATTGACCAATTATTTGGTGGCGACGGAACAGCAAAGGCAACAAAGGAAACGACATTAGAAGTTAAAAAAAGTCTTTTGTCATTATCGGAAGACGTACAAAAACATCGTGACGAATCACTTGCTTTACACAAAGAATTGCTTGCGCTTCGCGGTTTTGGTCCACAAGACAATTTGGCTTTACCTGATTTTAAAGGAACAAAAATTGACACAACGGCAATTCTTACGCCGTTTCAATTAATGAATCAGCAGGTTACAGCATACGCGCAAAATCAACAGGAAACCTTAACAGCATTGAATGATGCCTACACGGTTCATATGCAGTCGGCGCAATTTTTAGCTGATGGTTTGGGTGCAATGTTTTCAAATCTTGGTGCAGGTTTGGTTGATTCACTTGGTTTAGCAAAAACTGGCATTGAAGGAATTATTGGTTCAATCGCTAATATGGTTGTTCAAATGGGTGCTGCCTTAATCAAGGAGGCAATTATAAACAAAGCCAAGCAAGCGTTCCTTGCTAAAACAGCAATGGCAAATGCCGTTTTAATTGGTACAAATGCAGCCGTGGCATCAGGTCCGGCGGGTTTATTAACACTAGGTCCGGCTATTGCCGGCGCAATGGGTCAGGTAGGTGCAGCAATGGCAGGCGTAACAGCGTTTGCAAATGGTGGTATTGTGTCGGGTCCAACAATGGGTTTAGTAGGCGAATATCCGGGCGCAAAATCAAATCCGGAAGTAATTGCACCACTTAACAAATTGCAAGGTATGCTTGACGGTGGAGGCTCAAACGTAAATGTTTCGGGTGAATTTGTAGTTCGTGGTCAAGATTTAGTGTTGGCATTACAACGAGCAGAAAAACAAAAATCAAGAATAGGATAATATGGCATACGGAGTTAAATACAGGCTACAATTTGCAGACGTCAGAGGTATTGGCAAAAGGATTGATATTTTAAAGAAAGATTATTCAGGTTCAATTTTGCCTATGGTGTGTACTTCGGAGCCGGCCGTGATTGAATGGAAATCTGACAATGACGTTTACGAGCCATTAATTGGTTCTTCGTGTGATATTAATTTAATGGTCACGGATTCGGTAAGCTACGACAATTTCTACGAATACGACGAACGCGAATATAAGGTGCAGATTTATTTTGAATCAAACGCAGGCGTTTATTCGTTGTATTGGGCAGGCTTTGTGACAAATGATATTTACAGCGAGGCAATGACAACAACGCCTTATCCAATTAAAATTCGTGCTATTGACGGATTGGGTTCTTTGGATGGATTTAATACTTGGATTCCACCGGTTGGCACGGCTGATGCTACACTTTGGGAATTTATTTACAAAAATCTGCAAAACCTGAATCTTGATTTTGATATTTGGATAAGCAATGACATTCGTATTTCGTCATCATCATCTTGGTTAAACGTTTTTCAGGATGTAACGGTTGCCAAAGAAGCAGCGTTTCAAGATAGCTATATTATCAACAATGCAAAAGAAATGCTACGGTCAATTTTGCTTGGGTTCAATTGCAAAATGTTTCAAGCGTACGGCCGTTGGGTAATTGTAAATTCGTCAAGCTATGGCGACCAACGAATCATTGAAGGAATCCAAAACGGAACATATACTGGTTCGGGTATTTTGGCAGCAAAGCAGGCGTTTTTGAATGGAGGCAGTGAAAACATTAAGTTCTATGTTTTTAATTCGTCAGGCGCAGAAACCGGAAACATTACGGATTCATTCCTGCGTATTGCGCCAAACTACTTTGAGCCGGTCAACAATAATTTGCTTCGCGAAATCAAACGGCCTGTAAAGAAATACCAAGAGAAAGTTGATATTAGTCAGCAGCGTTTGGACTTGAACAAAAACGCATCGTTTGAATTTGACTTTGAAAATTGGGCAGTAGATTTAGGAACTTATGGAATTGGAACGGAGCCATTTGCCGGATTAAAAGCGTTGACATTCATTGAAACTACAAACAACACAGCAACACGCACGCTTAAATTTCATTCAACTGACACGAATGCCATTATGGTTCAAGGTGGCCGTTACCAATTTATGCTATCAGTAAGAATGAACAATCAGGCGACTACAAATCGTCAATACTGGTGGGTAAAATTAGTCGGCGCGTCTTCCGGAAATACTTGGTATTGGGACAACGCAAACAAGGGTTGGAATTTGGGAACAACTGAACGTTGGAACACTTATGAAGTGACCAATCAAAACAAATTTCAGTCGTTCAAATCTACTATGGAAAACGTTCCTGAATATGGTGTTGCAACCATTGGCATTGGAGTTCCATACGTTAATCCTGTTGGCTCGCACGTCAATACAATAATTGACAATTTAGCAATTCGCTACCTTGATGATGAAGTTAATATTTACAAAACTGCGTTGTTTATCAGGGAGCAGGCAACAACAAGCGTGACGACTGACGTACTGGAACACAAAAACGTTTATCAGGCAAATTTGCCTACTGATGTATTTTGGGGTTCGTTTAAAAACATTGACACATACCGGCGTGCGCAGGATTCAAGCAATAGAACATTAGAGGAAATAGTTACGCAGCAAAGATTAAATGATGCACGGTCATATTCAAAATCTTATGAAGGAGATTTATACGGAAATTACGGTTATTTAGTGCTTACAATGATGAACAAAGTTTGGTTCAATTTTAGCAATATGCAGGAAACGGATTCCGCAATTATGGATTCGTTGCGTTACAGCGTTAAGGCAAATACATATTCAATTAAATGCCACATTCCAAACAATTACACGGATGTAGCAAGCAATTACAGGGTGAGTTTTCAAGAAAAATAGGTTTAGTTTTAGTGTGTAAACGCATCGGATTTTATCCGGTGTGTTTATTGGTAAGGTTACGTGTTGCAGATAGGTCATTTCCTTTGGTTTTGACCTATTTTTTTGCCGTTTAATAACGTATTGGCGTATTGATTAACTTTGGCAAACAAATAATCGTTTAAATGGCAGAAATAACGAGTAAAAAAGACGCAATACGTGCGCACTTTAATAGCTGTGATATTGGTTTTGGCGAGTTCATTGCAGAAAATTTTGAAAATTACGGCTACGCTTCGGCAGGTTCAATGAAAAAAATAATGGTAAGCAATGGAATCACGCTTGAAAACCGAATGAAAATCAGGCGTGAATACCACAAAAACAAACCAATTAAAATTGAGCATTTTGACATAAACGACGTAGAAGATTTTGGCATACAAAAGTCAATCGGCTCCGAGTATGTATCAGCAAAATTGCCTGAACACATCAAAAAAGTTGGCATTTTATCAGACATTCACTTTCCATTTCACGACCTGCAAGCACTTGTTTGCGCAATCAAGCACTTAAAAGAGCAGGAAATTGATTGCTTGTATTTAAACGGCGATATATTTGACTTCTATTCCATTAGCCGACACGAAAAGGATAAAGATTTGCGTGATTTTGTGCGCGAGGTTGATATGTGCCGTGACTTTGTGCGTAAACTGCGTGACATATTTGGTCGCATTCCAATCTACTATAAATTAGGCAACCACGAAGACCGGTATGCACGTTCATTGCAAATGCAGGCAGAAGAATTTGCGCAGATTCACGACCTACAATTTGAAATTTTCTTTCACTTGGATAGGGTTCAATTTGAAATGGTTGAATCTTGGCGTGGTATGGAAATGGGCGACCTGCTTGTTTTACACGGACACGAACTTTACGGAGGTGGTGGTGTAAACCCAAGCCAAAATTTATTCAATAAAACAATATGCAACACGCTGATTGGCCACGTTCACCGGACGTCAAGCACAACAAAGAAAACTGGCTTCAAGCAATTTATCAGCACGTATTCAACCGGTTGCCTAACTGCATTGTCTCCAAAATATATGCCGTTCAGCCAACACAATCACGGCTTTGCTATTGCAGAAATAAACGAAGGCAAAACAAAAGTGACGAACATTGTCATTCGTGACGGAAAAATAGTTTAAATTTGTGTTAAGTAAGTGAAAGTTGTTTAGGTTATAAGCCGGTGGAATGTTCTGCCGGTTTATTTTTTTTGCCTGAAAACTAAAAATAAATTAAAATAAATTTTTTTATACGAAATAAAAAGCGTTACTTTGAAACATCAAACAACAAAACACTTAAAAAAATGGAAAATTTAACAGCTTACGCAGAATTGAAAAACAACCTTGAAATCATCGTAGACCATTGGAAACCAAAAGAATTGTTCTATACGGTAAACAACATTGGATTTGGTTCAGCAGGTTACATCAGTATTGAAATGGTTGGAAGCAACTGGAATTTAAAGAAATCAGTTGGTTGTACAAAAGAATTTAATTCTTATGGACGAAAAATTTGGCAATTCTTTTCAGTTTCAACAAATGCAATGGTTGATGAATTAGAATGGGTTATTAATAAAGAAATTCAAAAATCAGGAATTACAAATTTGAAAGTTTCATCAGTTTTAATCTAAAAAAATATGCCCGAGCCAAGGCGGATTCCTTGGCAACTTTAAATAACTCACTTATGAAAAACATTATTAGAATTATCAAAGAAACCCACGAAGCAGACAATAGCTATTTTGTTGACTTCTTTATGGTATTGTCAATGCTTGCGATTGGCACTGTTGTATTTGTTTGGGCAGTTTTAAATTTATGCTAATGAGAAGGCTATCAGGAACAACGGTGGTAGAATGCCACAATCCGGAAATAGGAGATATTGAATTTGTACAACTATACGTTAAATGGCGTTACTATTACGAGGCTGCAACATATGACGAGCCGGAGGATATAGAGTTTGAGATTGTGAGTTCAGAAGTGATTCACGTTAACGGCCGTGCCTTATGGCGAGGCGAAGAAATTGAAGTTCCCGATTGGATTGATTGGGACGAAGTAACAGGTAAAATTTTTGATTCAGAAGGATTATGAAAGTAAGAATGGAACAAGTGTATGCCGAAGTGGCAAAAAACCTAAACGAGAGAGGCGTAATGCCTTTCTCGGCAAGGGAATGGACGGTAGGAAATATCAAGCGTATTGCCTACAATGAAAATTTAAACGAGCCTGTTGTAAGAGCCGAAATCAATAAAGTAATCAGTAATCACCTTAAACAACAAAAGTAATGTCAAAAACAACCTATTCACTTGCCGAAATTCAGGCAAAAGTAAAAGCACCAAAAGGCCAATACAATTCGTTTGGCAAATACAAGTATCGTTCAGCAGAGGACATTCTTGAAGCCGTTAAACTGGTAGTCAACCCAATGGGGTTTGCCGTAACACTTAACGATGAAATTGTAGTTTGTGGGGAACGTTATTACGTCAAGGCCACAGCTATATTGAGCAACGGAACTGAAATCTACGCTGCATCATCTTTTGCTCGTGAGGAAGAAACCAAAAAAGGAATGGACGGTTCGCAGGTTACCGGTGCGTCGTCAAGTTATGCACGCAAGTATGCGCTCAACGCTTTATTTGCTTTGGATGATACAAAGGATTCAGACGCAACAAATACGCACGGCAAAACGGAAGAAAAGGCAGAAACAAAGCCTGCTAATAACACTCCCTATGAAATGGTAATGCAGTCGTGGAAAATGGCTGTTGACAAGTGTACAACCAAGGAAGAATTGCTTGCACTTTATAACGCCAAGAAAGACCGTATTGACGGAAATGTTGATATCAAGGCATTGTTCACAACTCGTAATTTGCAATTATAATGGAAATAATACCTTGGAAGTCCGCACGCAAAGGGAGATTTACGGCGAGCAATATGTACAAGTTATTTACGCAGCCAAAGTCGGCCAAAGATAAGGAAGCCGGCTATCTTTCCGAAACAGCCAAGTCGTATATTGAGGAGGTAGCAATTGAGGAGTTAACAGGATTCCGTAAGGAGTTCAGTTCAAAGGCAACCGACCACGGCAATCAATACGAAGAAGAAGCGTTCTATTGGTTCAAGCAGGCTACCGGATTAATGTTTGATTTTACCGGAAAAACGTTTTATCCTTACGGAGATAATTCAGGTGCAAGTCCTGACGGTGTCTTGTATGAAGCAATGGATGTTGTTTCGGTGGCTGATGTCAAATGCCCGTTCAGTCCTTTGTCATATTTTGAGCAAAAGGAAATGGCAATGGCCTGCGTAGGGAATAAGACGCAAGGTGTTCCGCCGGCTTACTTTTACCAACTGCAAACGCAAATGCTTGCAACTGGTGCCAAGTCAGCATTCTTGGCTCGTTATTTAAGCAATAATATCGTGATGCCTGACGGAAATGAATTGGAAATAAATTTGCCACTTACGGCACGTTTATTTTGGTCGGAAGTGTACGCAGACGATGAAGTTCAAGATAAAATCAAGGCCAAGTTAAAACAGGCCGAAGTTTATAAAGAAGAAGTAATTCAAAAATTTTTAACCCAAATCAACTAATATGGCAAAGCTAATTTCAATTAAAATCGACGTGACTAAACTTGATGAATCACGTTATTTCAAAGGGCAAAAAGGAACTTACCTTGATATTACAGGAATCCTGAACGACACGCCTGATAAGAATGGCAACTACGGATTTGTTACTCAATCCATAACAAAAGAGGAACGTGAAGCTAAACTTCAATTGCCGATATTAGGCAACTTTAAAGTCTTAAAGGAGTTTGATTCAAAGCCTGCTGCACCTGTTACTGCTTTTGTACCTGCTTACAATGCTATTATGGAAATGCCAAATGACGATTTACCATTTTAACTTTTAAAGGGGCAGTAAAATGCCCCATTTTTTATGCGCAGAGTAATTTCAACCTACATTTCAAGACACGGTAACCCTGTGGCAATTTATGCAATACAGGGTGCTGTCATCAGAAACAAAGAAATAGAAGTCGGAGCAATTTACGAATTGGTTTACCGGCTTGGCCTTGGCGACAATTATCTTAAAGCCGAATTGATTATGTGTACGGAAGACAACCGTACGCTATTTTTCCGCAACCCAACGGAGCCTACAAAGGCAATTGGTGTGCCTGTTATGAACATAATTAAATACGTAAAAAAATGAAAAACCTATCTGCAAAACGTAACGAACTTGGATTTACCTTTAATGAAGTATTTACTCACATCGCCAAGCAATTAGAAAGCGACAAACGCAAAATTTATGGACAATTTTCGCATCAAAGAAGAACAAAGAAACAGGCAAACAATTGCCTCAATTTTGGTAATGTTTAAAGTCGCAATCATTGACGGAAGGCAGCCGGTTGATTGGGACAATGAAACCGATACCGACCTGCTGACTTATATAGCAGAACGTTACACTGTAACTCCAAAAGAAATCAATGACCATTTAGGTATATGAAAAAATTAGCCATAAATATCTGCGTCATCCTTGTTGTAATTTGGGTGGCAATTGTAGTAATTCCATTTATTGTCGTAAAAAATTTCCTATTCAAACCTTACAAAAAATGAAAACATTTCAGCAATACGACCAAGAGAATCCGCATATTTGGGAACTGTACAAAGCCTATGCGTTCAAGATTATTCAATCAGGAAGAAAGCACATTGGTAGCAAGTGCATATTTGAACTGATTAGAATGGAAGAAAATTTTGCATCTACTGGCAATTACAAAATTTGCAACAATTTCACTCCGTATTATGCTCGTAAATTTGTCCTTAATTATCCACAGTTTGGCAGCTACTTCACGTTGAAGCCATTGCGAAAATAAATTTTTTAATTCCGCAAAAATTTTGGAAATTGCGGATGTATTTGAATGACAGGCAGAATGTAGGAGTTTTGCGTGTCATTTTTCAAGGTTTTCAAAAAACCGACCCTGATTGTTCTCCTACGCAGTCAGGGTTTTTTTATTATGCAAAAAGAAGCGTTTTATTTCCCACATTTCTGCAACGCACGGCACGACCGGAAAATACGTCGCCTGCGCAAAGAACTTGGTGTTGAAGGGTACGGCATTTATTTTATGCTCCTTGAAACATTAAGAGAGCAGCAAGACTTGGTTTACCCACTTGAAGACATTGACCTACTGGCAGAAGAATTTGGCGTATCAGAAGCCAAGATTAAGGCAACAATATGCGGCTACGAATTATTTGAAATTGACGCCGAAGAAAAGTTTTTCAGCCCAAAAATGTTGGTTTATTTAGAGCCATATTTTAGGATGAAAGAACAGCGCAGGGAGGCCGGTTTGAAGTCGGCTGCTAAACGACAACTCAACGACCGTTCAACGACCGTTCAACAAAGTAAAGTAAAAGAAAGTAAAGTAAAAGAAAGTAAAGTAAATAATAACGCACCGGTGGTGCTTTCGGTTAGAGATAAAATTTGGGAGCGTTGGTTTATTTACAAAAAAGAAAAACGCCAATCTTATGGCGTAAGCGGAAAGGAAGCCTTGTTTGCAAAATGGGCAAACGTTGAAGATGCTGAACTGGCTTTAATCGTTGAGCAATCAATTGCAAACAATTGGGCAGGTTTATTTGAATTGCGCAAGCAGCAAAATCAAACGTCGGCAAAAGGTAAAATTCAGGCGTCTTGGGAAAACATAAATGAAGCAGGTAAAAACATTATTGACCAAATGAACAATGGAACATTCGTTAATCCTTTCGCAGACAAATAGTCAACCGGCAACGCTGAACACGTTAACGCAAGCAGAATCAGAAATAATTGCAGCAACTCACGGCGTTAAGCTATCAGCATACACGCAGCAAGACAAAGCAAAACTTGCAATGGAGGTTTACTTTTTGGCCAAGGCGAAATTAGGTTTAAACTCGCCAAGCCAAGCCGAAGAACAGGCAACAATAACAATTCTATTGGATGACCTAAACAATTTCAACCTGCTTACAAAGGAAGAAATCATTAAGGCTTTAAAGCGTGGTTTAAATGGCGATTATTCTACTGGCGATTTTGTTCATTTTAACAGTAGCAATTTTGTTCGGTGGGTAAGAAGGTACCAAGAAGAAAAACAAATCGCTGTGGCAAAGAATTTGAAGGCAATGCAGGAGGCAGAACAGCAAACCGTTGAGCCGTCAAATGAAGAAAAACGCAAGGCAGCTATTGAGGTTGCAAATATGTATGCCGAAATGTATGCAAATAATCAGGTTGGTTCAGGAATCAGTTTAGGCCGTGCAGGCTTTGACAAATTATTTGATTTGGCAGAGCAATTTGGCCTGATTAAAATTAGCGTTGAACAAAAGTGGGAGGTTTACAACCGGCTAAAACCAAAATATCAAGACGTTGAGCAGCTAAAATCCAAGTGCAAAGAGGTTTTGTATGACGAATTTATCCGTGGAATGGTTGATTTTGGGGTGAAATTTGATGAAAATGGTGTGCTTTCTTAAAATAAATTAAAATTTATTTTTTTTATACGAAATAAAAAGCGTTACTTTACAACATCAAACAACAAAACACTTTTAAAATGAAGGCTACAACAACAACTTTTGCTTACGAATTAAACGGAAAATCATTTAGACGCGAATTTTTTTCACTTGGTTCAATCACGCATTATTGCGAAAACAGAATGGCACATTATGCAGAGTGCAATTGGAGATTTTTAGAAATTTATCAATTTCAATTTGAAACTGAACTGGCAGCAAAACAAGTTGCTTACACAAAAACTGTAACAGAAGAAAACTAAAATAAACAGGCCGGTGCAATTCCGGCTTATAAATTCACTTACTTATGAAAAAGTACAAACCAACCAAATTTGAAATGCAAGTGTCGGAGTACACAATTGCATACAAGTCGCTTTCAAGCGCAAAGCATAAAATTACCTGCGCCGACGATGCTTACGCAATCATTAAGCCATATTTCGAGGAATTTGAAGGTGTAAAAGAAGTATTCTACGCAATGTATTTAAACAACCAAAATAACGTGATTGGCATCTACAAATGTGCAGAAGGTTCAATCAGCAGTTGTTTAGTTGACATTCGTTTAATTGCCAAGCCTGCAATTGAATTACTGGCTTCAACGGTAATTTTATTTCATAATCACCCGTCAGGAAATCAGGCAGTATCGGAAGCCGATAAGAAAATAACAAGTGATGCAACAGCAGCATTGAAGCTATTCAATATCAATGTGATTGACCATATTATCTTGACAAATCCGGGTTTTGTTTCATTTGCTAATTCAGGACTATTATGAAAAACGAACTTAAAGCAATAACATTCACAGGAGCCGAACTTTACAGCCTGCTGCCTACTGAAATCCAAATTTTGTTTTTAGACAATGTTCTAAAACAGCACGATAAAGAGCATTTTGACAATATTATGAAAAAGGAAAATTATCCAAATATGTTATATTTTTTACGAGGTGGTTTTCTATTTGCTTTTGCTTCTCCTTCACCTAAATTTTGGGTTGATTTTTCAAGAAATTATTATCAAGAATTTGAGGACGCAGCTATTGCGGAAATCATATGAAAACTTTTGTTTTGTTGTGTATTTGTTCAGTCTTCTACCTTTGGTTAAAGCCTGAATCTAATGAGCCGGTGGTCGTAAATGACTACCGGTTTCAATCCGTAATAGTTACGGACACAGCAGGCGTGTTTCACGACGATTTTGATTCAAGTTACGTGTGGTATGGCAACGTGACGTTTACTTTTAAGCAAGACCATAAGTGTTTACAATAACTGACGTATAAAAAATGAAACTATACACGGAAGAACAAGTAAAGAGAGCAATAGATATTGCAGATGATAGTGCGGACTTATTAGAATACGATGAGATTCTATCTAAGCTAACACCCATAGAACTACCAAGTGATGAGGAGATAGAAAAAAATAATCCTTATGAATATTTGGTTGGCAGTAAATATTATAGTCCACAAAATCTTAAATATTGGGAAGAAGGTGCTAAATGGGTAATAGAACATATTAAACAACAAGAAAAATGAGAAAATATAGAATACTAGAAATTAATAGCCGATTTTACCCACAAGAAAAGAAATGGTTTATCTGGAAATACCTAGATAACTTAACCCCAAAAATCACTTGGAGTAAAAATTATATGTATCAATCAGGATGCTCGTCAAAAGATTGGGCTGAAGATGTGATAGAGGAAAGGATTAAGTATCTTGGCAGTGGTAAGCGAACCATTCACGAATAAAAATAACAAGACAATGGAAACTAAACAAACATTTAATTATACAGATGATATTTCATTTATGAATCCACATTTTGATTTAGAAGAAGCTGAAATTAATACAAAATCAATGACATTGTACAATACAAAAGCATATTGGTATGTATATTATTGCCCAATAACTAAGCGTGGTATAAACCAATATGGTAGAGTTGTATTGCAAGATGCTACTAAATACTTAATTAGTAGAGGATTAATGGACGAAAATTATAATCAAATTAAATACTTTGAAGATTAATATGGGAACTAAACAAACGGCCGTAGAGTGGATTTCAGAACAGTTAATAATTAATAAAATAGTAGAACCTGCAAATGGACATAAATTTCTAAATATTATGTCAGAAGCCAAAGCAATGGAAAAAGAGCAGATAATGGATGCTTATTATGATGGTAAACATTACGGATTTAAAGAAAAATCAGAACAATACTACGAAGAAACTTATGAAAAAAGATGAACATCACTTGCAGGTTCAAATGGTTAAATACCTTGACCTGTGCGGATACGATTTTTTTGCAGTTCCTAATGGTGGCCTGCGTAACGTTCGGGTCGCAGCACAACTGAAAGCAGAAGGCGTTAAAGCCGGCGTTGCTGACTTGTTTATTTGTATGCCTAATGCTAACTACCACGGACTATTTATTGAGGTCAAGGTTGGCAGGAATCAGCAGCAGCCAAGCCAAAAGAAATTTGAAGCAATCGTTCGCTCGCACGGCTACCAATACAAAATCGTCAAATCAATGGACGAACTGGTTGCATTGCTTGATGCTTATAAGAAGGAAAAATCAAAGAAACGCACTTATGCTGACGGCTATAAAGACGGTCAGTTAAATGCACAAACTACCAAGATATGACCAACCGAGAAAAAGCAATCCAATGGGCTGAACAAATGATTGCACAGGATGCAATACAAAAGCCGGTACGCTTCAATGCTTGGGAAGTAATTAAAGACCCAATTTTGTTTTTGCAAACAAATGTCCAAAGGATTAAGCACGCATCGCCAAGAGAGCAACAATTGGCATACAATAGAATCAGAAATCTAAAACAAAACCTTTCAAAATGACACAGCAAATTACCTTACCAAAGCAGTACACGGAAGAAGAAACGATAATGATTTATCTTGGCCTTATTTCGGCCTTAATTGACCACATTGAACTTGACCTGTACAAATCAAAATTTCGTGATAGCTTTCTGCGTTACAAATTGCAAGACTTGCAGAACGAACTATTGAAAAAGGAGAAATTAGTTTTCAATCGGGAAAATACGCACAGCGACAACGTTCACAAGCAGTACAGGGATGCCGGCACAATAATGCTGCGATTCTTTTTGGTCGGCCTTGAAATGGGAAATATGGATGAATTAAGGGCAACAGGCTTCAATACGCAGTTGGAATTGCTATGCCATTCTTACGGAATTAAAATTGAGGTTTAAAAGCAATTAATTTTTTCCATACCTTTGGGATATAAACCATACC
>OGVK01000012.1_pt1 | contig 22708 bp, 25 predicted proteins | sample 1575721 | NCBI WGS metagenome assembly OGVK01 (sample SAMN07581521, study PRJEB24739) | freshwater metagenome | place: Singapore | collected 2015-01 | reverse complement strand
ACTATGTTCAAATGGCGATTCAGCGTTTAATTGGTTTTGGGAAAAAAGAAGAGTTTAAGGAAATTTTGGCAATTTTAAGAAAGCAGAATCCTGATAGGATAAGGGTTCTGTGAAATTTGTCGTGTACGGAGCGTAAATTTATACAACTCTTCCATCACATCCACGATGCGCGTGTAGAAAGAGGAAGCTTTCATGGAGCCATCTTCTTCAAACTCCAAGAATGCTTTTGGAATGGAAGACTGGTTTGGGATGGTGATCATGCGCATCCAACGCCCTAGAATACGCATTTGATTGACCGCATTAAACGATTGCGAACCGCCACACACTTGCATCAAGGCCAATGTTTTACCCTGTGTAGCACGAATCGCTCCTGCAGCCAGTGGAATCCAGTCAATCTGTGCTTTAAAAATCGAACTCATGGAACCGTGACGTTCGGGTGAACACCAAACCATACCTTCTGACCAAGCCAACAGTTCATGCAACTCTTTGACTTTTGCATGCTCCAGATCCGCATCTTCTGGCAAAGGTAAACCTTTAGGATGAAAAATTCTGACTTCAGCGCCAAAGTATTCCAGAATTCGACCTGCTTCTTGCACTGCCAAACGGCTATAAGAGCGCTCACGGTTTGAACCATACAACAGTAAAATGCGTGGTGGATGCTCAACGGTTTTCGCTTGCACTTGCTCTAGGGTTGGCTTTGGTAATAACGCTAAATCAATATTGGCTAAACTCATCCCAACACCTCTGTTTTAAAATATTTTTTACGTAACCACAGCGACACACTGACTAAGGCAATCAGCACAGGGACTTCCACCAATGGACCAATCACCGTGGTAAATGCCACTGGCGATGCCAATCCAAAGGTTGCAATCGCAACAGCCAAGGCCAATTCAAAGTTATTGCCTGCAGCCGTAAAGGAAATTGCAGTGGTACGTGCATAGTTGTTGCCCATCCATTTGCTCATAAAGAAGCTGATAAAGAACATCACTACGAAATAAATGGTCAATGGAATCGCGATCCGCAGTACATCCATCGGTAAGCTGACCACTTCACCACCCTTGAGGCTAAACATCGCCACAATCGTGAACAGCAATGCCATTAAACTGAGTGGTCCAATTTTTGGCAGGAAATGGCTTTGATACCAGACCAAGCCTTTTTGTTTGACTAAAATCAAACGCGTTAAAAAACCCAATAAAAATGGAATGCCCAAATAGATCAATACTGCTTGAGTAATCATCCAGAAACTGACCTGAATGACTTGTGCCTCAACACCAAAATACGGTGGCAAGAAACTCAAGAACAACCATGCATAACTGCTGAAGAATAAAATCTGGAAAATACTATTGAATGCAACCAAGGCTGCAACATATTGATTATCCCCACAGGCCAGATCATTCCAGACCAAAACCATGGCAATACAACGTGCCAGACCAATTAAGATCAGTCCAGTCATGTATTCAGGATAAGACTGTAGAAACACGATCGCCAAGATAAACATCAAACATGGTGCAATCAACCAGTTTTGTACCAGTGACAGTGTCAAGGTGCGTTTATCTTTAAAGACTTCTGGCAAGGCAGCATAGTCCACCTTCGCCAACGGTGGATACATCATGACTATCAAGCCAATCGCAATCGGAATATTGACTGAACCCACATGCATTTGATCTAAAGCGACAGCGGCTTGAGGAAAAAATACCCCGATTGCTACCCCAAGTGCCATGGCAATAAAAATCCACAAGGTCAAATTGCGGTCTAAAAAAGAAAGTCTGGACGTCGACATGTGTATTCTCAATCTGGGAGATTTTAATGATGGTGTTCTTAAATTCGAGCTGATAAGACTCGAATGGCTTAAACCCTTTTAGACTGTTCTCAGAAAGATAGGCGATCAGATCGCCAAATCTTGACCAATAATCAAAGTCTAAATCATTAATTTGAGATGCTTATTCACAATGAACACTGACGGTCGAATTCAAATAAGAATCCTGAGGATTGGCTTCTGCTGTCTTGGCGATAATGGATAACACGTCATTTGCCCATTCTGGTAAGTCTGGATTCACTCGGTAATACACCCACTGCCCTTGACGCTGATCCAATAAAACCGACAAATTTCTTAATAAAGCCAAATGCCGTGAAATTTTTGGCTGACTCAGTTGTAATAGTTCAGTCAACTCACACACACAGACATTTTCTCTTGCCATTACCCACTTCATAATATCCAAGCGAGTTGGGTCAGAGAGACATTTGAAGAAATCAGTTTGATCCATTTTGCAGCCCAAAATTAATGATTGCAAATATACGGATATCCATATATAAATGCAACAGAGTTTATTTTAACGAAAAAAAGATGTCGAAATGATTAAGATCTATCATAATCCTGCTTGTGGTACGTCCAGAAATACCCTTGGTCTGATAAAAAATACAGGCCAAGAACCAGAAATTATCGAATATCTCAAAACCCCGCCTACTAAACAGGAATTGATCGATTTAATCAAGCGTTCAGGCCTTTCAGTTCGTGAAGTTTTACGAAAAAATGTAGCACCATATGAAGAGTTACAGCTCGACCAGTCTACTCATACAGATGAGCAACTCATTGATTTTATGCTGCAATATCCAATTTTAATCAATCGTCCTTTCGTCGTAACAGAGCTTGGCGTAAAATTATGCCGTCCTTCAGAAGTTGTTTTAGATCTTCTGTCTGCCCCACAACGTGGTAGTTTTAGCAAAGAAGATGGTGAATTACTTATCGATGAACAAGGTCAACTGATCAAAAAATAAAATAGACTGCAAAAAAGAAGGCACTTTAAAAGTGCCTTCTTTTATTTTCTTATTTAGAAAAATCGCACATAACCAAAACTCAGCTTATTCCAGTCCTGATGATCCTGCACTTGGTATTCCCAGCCCAGTCTTAATGCATTCTGCGCATTCAATGCATATTGCACTTGTGAGTTCAGTCGGACTTGCCATTGATGTGAATCTTCCCAGTACGGCAATTCAGCTTGCACCATCGAGTTGATCCGATCTGTCCAAATATTCTGACACCCCACGGTTGGTCCCATACCCATACGCCAGCCTTTATCTAAAGATTTTCCGCCTTGCAGATAAGTTTGCATTTGGGCATAGCACAAATTCTCTCGCTTAGCATCGGCATAGCTATAACCCATTTGGGTTTTTAGGCTCACCACACCATGTTGATCCTGCTCGCTAAACTTGCCTGATGAGGTCAGTGCTTCTTGCTGCCAGCCGAAATTAAATCCCCACGTGAGCGGTGTTTTAAATGCCGTAATCGGGTTATAAGAGTTCACGGTAAGAAAGTCAAAATGCTCCAGTTTTAACTCATCCTGACGGTATTGAATCGAGCCATCCCAGAATAAAAGTTGCGTGCCCACACGATAGCCGCCTTGCGGATCAATTAAATCGTGATAAGCCTGTCGATGTCCCAGTTCAATAAATTCATCGCCCTGCACAGTACCCGCTTTGAGCGAGAAATTTCGCGCATCATGTGATTGCGTTGGATCAATCCGTGGTCGCTCAGGTGCTTGGCGCTGTTTATCTAGATCAATCTCACTACGTAAGGTTAATAATTCACGTAAGTTAGGTTGGGCAAAAGCCACATCGACTTTTCGCGCCACGAATTGGAGATACAAATCGTCATAGGCCATTTCTAAAATTTTGGCACGATCCTCTGTTGAATAAGGTGCCAGAATGTCCACGCGTTGCTTTTGCTCTGCAAAGGCCACCTGATGTGCTGTTTGCGCAAGGCGCTGTCCATGCTGTCGGGCTTGCGCCAATAATTGTGTTTCCAATGCTGGACGATAAACTGTTTCACTGACTATGCCTTGTTGATCTATGGCTTTGATGGTCTGCATCGGAATTGCAGCCACTTTAAACTGCTGTTTAAGGTTGAGTTCTGGTCGAACCAAATCAATCAAGCCCAATAAACGGTAAGCACAATTATCACTGACGAAATAATACGGGAAACTCACATGCTGCATTTCCCAAATATGTTGCACCAAAAAACGAGTTTCTTCAGGGCTTAAATTGAGTTCATATTCCCATAAATCACGGCTTTCCAAATCCCCGTATTCTTTTACCTTGCGGTAATAAGGCATTAAGGAATATTCACCTGGATACTGTCCCGTTAAGCCTTTCCAAGCAAAAGACCAGCCATCTGAACCCGCTACAGTCGCTGCATAATTTACAGCATAAGATACAAGGTTTAACTGCTTTTGATCTTTGGGATCAAGACGCAGTAAGGTATGACCAAACATCGAACTTGGATTGCCCATAAAGTCCGTGGCATAAATCAGCGTTGCTTTATAGGGTTTAATTTCCCCAATCCACTTGTCCAGTTCAGGGCATTCAACCTGAGGCAAAGCTGTTGCAGGAATTATTCAACTGCTGCATCAACCATTGGCTACGGGCGGGAAAGCGGCAACGCACCGATTGATTAGGTGCTGCTGTTAAAAATAAGGCGTCAATATTGGCATTGAGTTCATTGTGTAAATGCTTGGCGCCATCAGGACTGACAAAATAACCTGCATAGCTGACTTCACTCTGCCCTTTCGCATCGGCATACATTAAGCGTTGCCATGTGGTGCTTTGTGCCAGTTGTTTCTGTGTCGCCATTTGCACATAAGGAATGGAAGATGAAGGTTCAATGGCATAGACCATGCCTGAACTCAATAAAGCGGTAAATAATGCAATCTTTTTCATTCAAATATAATTTTTAGATATAAAAAACCCTGTCTTGTTGACAGGGTTTTATAAGAATCAATTAGACGTAAGCTTTGAGAACTTCATCTTTAGCCATGACAGACTGTAACGATGTCAAAACTTTATAGGAATCTTTATTCTCTGTAGAGTAAATTTCAGCAAAGTTTTGCTTAGATACTGCGAAGAAACGTGCTTTATCTTCTGCTTTGATATTCATTAACTCAGCCAATACGTTCAAGCTTTCGCCTTGACCTACCGCCATATCACGTGCCAGAGATTCTGCATTTTCATTAGTGAATGTTACGACTGAAGCTGTTACAGTACCCGTACCACTACAGCCTAGAGTACCGAACGTAATCCCGAATAATTGGTTAGCAAATAAAGCACTATTTGTAGTCGCTGCCAATAATTTTGCCACTTTACCTGATTGACCAGCCCAAATCTCAGAACCAATACCACAACCTGCATCGTTATCTGCAAATGCTGCTGTAGAACCTATCGCCAATACTGCTGCTAACGCTACTTTTTTTAACATTGCACTTCTCCAGAATTTTTCTCTGAGTGTTCTAATTATTTATATGTAATGATGGATTACACAAACTTAGATTATCCGTATATCTCTAATAACGCAAAACAATTTATACTAAAGTTATAAAATTCGTTTTAAGCAACTGAAATCAATCATTATTTAGCTTCCAACAGCCTTGTAAATCCCGTGTTCCAAGTATTTTCAACACCAGAACTAAACTGAGCAATAACAACAGATACCACGACCCGAGTTTGCCCCATCCGACCATGTGCCAAGCATCTACCTGACTGGGATACAGCCAGATTTTATAGAAGGTACTGACGTTTTCAGCAATCCAGATAATAAAAGCCAATAGCCATAAAATCGGCAACATTGGCAGTTGTATGCTGTGATGCTGCAACTCAAAACGAATTTTTGTTTTCCAGAACATCAGCACACTCCAGCCAAATAATACATAGCGAATATCTGGAATAAAGAACTTACTCATGAAGTTAATATAGGACAATACCGCCAAAATCAGCATGTGGCTAAATTTAGGTAAAGCTTCAAATGACACATTATACAGGCGCAAGGAACGTGCAAAAAAACTGCCTACAGCGGAGTACATAAAGCCTGCAAATAAAGGTACGGTCCACAATTTAAAGATTGCGGGTTGAGGATATTGCCAAGACGCAATTGCAGGATGAGTCAGGAAAATTTCCATCCCCATTGCCATAATATGGAACAGTGCAATGACTCTGGCTTCAGCCCATGACTCTAATTTTAAATACAATAAACAACATTGAATAATCAGCGCATAAAACAATAAATAGTCATAGCGATAAAAACCAAAATGCTGTTCATAGCCTAAAGGGGCTGTCACCACAAAAGCGATGAGCAATAAAATTCCAAATAAGGCAGCCGAAGCTGCCTTAGAGGAAAATTCAAAACAAGATTGAGCGATGCGTAACACGATACAACTCAGCCTTGTTATAGATACTTAGCGCTATATTCATGTACCGTGTCAATAAACACTTTTGGCTGATCTGGATTTACCCATTGGGTAATGCCATGTCCCAAATTCGCAACATAACCTGTTTTCTCACCATTGGCATACGCTTCATCCAACATCGCTTGGGTCGCTTTTTGAATGGTTTTTGATGAGCCATATAAAGTTGCAGGGTCTAAGTTACCTTGCAAGGCTGCACGGCCATTCACTACACGTCGAGCAGCTGAAAGTGGTGTGGTCCAGTCTAAACCAAACGCATCCGCCCCCGTAGCAACCATCGGCTCTAACCACTGACCGCCACCTTTGGTAAACAAAATAACGGGAATTTTACGACCATCTTTTTCACGTTTTAATCCACACACAATTTTGTGCATGTAGTTTAAAGAAAACTCGATATATTCACGATGCGCCAATGCACCGCCCCAGCTATCAAAAATCTGAACGGCTTGTGCACCCGCATCAATTTGTGCATTTAAATAATCAATTACAGCAATCGCCAGATGATCGAGCAAGGCATGTAACACTTCTGGTTGCGCATACATCATCTGTTTGGTGAAACGGAAATCCTTGCTCGAACCACCTTCAACCATATAAGTAGCTAAAGTCCAAGGACTGCCCGAAAAGCCAATTAATGGCACTTGCCCGCCTAAAGCGGAACGAATTGTCGAAACGGCATTCATGACATAATCCAAATCGGATTTTGCATTGAATGCTGGCAAATTCATGACATCTTGTTCAGTACGAATCGTTTTGTGAAATTTTGGACCTTCGCCCGCTTCAAAATACAGTCCCAAACCCAAAGCATCTGGAACAGTCAAAATATCTGAAAATAGAATTGCTGCATCCAAGTCATAGCGGCGTAATGGTTGCAACGTGACTTCGCAAGCAAATTCAGTATTTTTACATAAAGAAAGGAAGTCGCCCGCTTTGGCACGTGTTTCACGATATTCAGGTAAATAGCGCCCTGCCTGACGCATCATCCAAACAGGTGTAGTATCAACAGGCTCACGCAATAAGGCACGCAGAAAACGATCATTTTTTAAGGTCGCCATTGACTTTCCTAACTTAATTTAATCTTTGCAGCATCATAACAAAAAGGACTAAATTTTAATAACTTCTCGCACGATTAAAATGCAATGTTCTGCACTTAAAAGCGCATATTTACACAAAACAAATACTGCATCTCCCCGATTTTTCTGCAATACTTGCGTCGTTTGTCACTTAGTAAATGAATAATTCTTAAGGTTGAATTACATGTTCGTTCGCACAATACTCGCCATGAGTTTAAGTTGCATTTTTGCTGGCACAGCTTTCGCCACAGCTACTACTGCTGAACAACCATTAAATCCCAAAGTCGTTGCCAATACTGCCGTAGAAGATCCAATTAATCCTCTTGCGATAGGCTCTGCTTCTTCAGCTCAAGATGTCAATGCTGATGCGCAAATTACGCCTCAAGAACAACAGGATTTAAACAAAGCTTCGCAAACTTTGCAAAATCTTCAACAAACTGAAGATAATACTGCGGATATTGGTGCAGCCCCTGCAAGTGCGCCTGTTGCAACCAGCTCAACAACTGCAAGTTCTACAACCACGACTGCAACGTCGCCAGCGGCTAAAGCATCTTGGACACTTGATGGCTTAAACAATGCAGCTTGGTATGACAATATTGGCAAAGGTCAATTTCCTGTCTATGCACGTACTCAGGTCATGTTGAACAATGCACATGCTTCACCGGGTGCAATTGACGGTACCAGTGGTAAAAATACCTTAAAAGCATTGGCGACATTCCAGCAAATGAATGGTTTAAAACCAACTGGAACATTAACCCAAGAAACTTGGGATGCCTTGATTTCTAAACAAGGTAATCGTCCTGCATTTGTAGAATACACCATTACCGATGCTGACCTTCAAGGTCCATATGCTCCTTCAATTCCGCACGACTATGCATTACAAGCCAAAATGAAAGGTTTGTACTACACCCGTGTCACGGAAATGTTGGGTGAAAAATTCCATATGGATGAAGATTTTTTAAAGAAACTCAATCCAAAAGCAACCTTTAAAAAAGCGGGTGAAAAAATCATTGTGACCAATATTCGCAATGAATTACCTGAAGACATTCATTTGATCGTAGCGCATAAAGGTGCAAAACAACTGTATCTCTTTAATAGCCGCAATCAAATGATCGCATCTTTCCCAGCGACGATTGGTAGCTCTGACACCCCATCACCAACGGGAACTTATAAAGTGACGGGTGTAGCACCGAATCCTTGGTACAGCTATTCACCAAGCAACTTCGTTCAAGGCAAAAACTTAAAACCGCTGTCTTTACCACCAGGTCCGAATGGTCCAGTGGGTAACATCTGGATTGGTTTAAGCAAAAAATCTTTTGGTATTCACGGTACACCAAACCCGTCTGCGATTTCTAAAACTGCATCACACGGTTGTATCCGCTTGACCAACTGGGATGCCAATGATTTAGGTAAAAAAGTACGTTCTGGCGTAACAGTTAAATTCCTTGAGTGATTTTATTTACCCTCAAATCAAAAAGCCTGCTTCTGCAGGCTTTTTTATGCCAACAATTTTATTCAGCCTTTTGTTGCAAATATAGAATGATTTGTCGCCTTAATAATATTTAACCCTTAACAATGAAACACTATGATGAACTCAAGCATAAATTTAAACAGGATAACGGTCATGCAAAGTTATTTACATCGTAGTGAAGATCGCGGTCATGTCAAAGCGGGATGGCTAGAATCCAAACACAGTTTCTCATTCGGAAGTTGGTACAACCCTAAATACATGGGTGTGAGTGTATTACGTGTCATTAACGATGACTGGATTGCAGCCCACAATGGTTTTGGTACACATCCGCACGACAATATGGAAATTTTGACCTGCGTACTGGAAGGTACAATTTCCCATAAAGACAGTATGGGCAATGAGCGTCATATTTCTGCAGGTGAATGGCAGTTGATGAGTGCAGGTACAGGCGTACAACATAGTGAAATTAATCAGGGAGATACTCCTGTACACATGTTGCAAATCTGGATCCACCCAAATGAACGCAATGCTGAACCTAACTACCAGCAAATCCAGTGTGATCCGAAGTTACAACCGAATCAATGGCATGTGATTGCAGGTCCAGATGAGCATGCCGCCATGCACATTCGTCAGCAAGCAGAAGTTAAAACTGCCTTCCTACAAACTTCTCATACCTTAGTGGTAAAAGCTACGCAGAAATTGAATTACATTCATGTGATTTCAGGTGAAATCGAAATCTTAGGTCAAAAATTACATGCAGGCGATGCCTTAACATTTGCAGAAGAGACTGAGCTTAAAGCCTTGAATGACAGTCAGTTTATCTGGTTTGATTTACCCATTTAATTCACCTCTATCCCGTGTTTCGACGCGGGATAAATTTCTACATGATGTCTAGATTCAACAACTTCTTTTTATTAAATTAGACATTATTGATCTGATCCAAAGATTCGCACCGATTCACAAAATAACTAAACTTTAGAACTCTACCCTTCAGAGTCTCCATTTTGGACATCGAGTACATAAAATTCCGAATTATCTCCCATCATCTGGCTGGACATATCCATCAACACAATTCATTACTGGTTTTACAAGAACCCTTCATGGAAGACGGAAGCGCTTTTAATGTATTTGCTCAACATGAATTAAGTGGCAATCAAATTGGGCTACAATTTGCAATTCGCGTCAATACTGACTCGCTTAGCCTACTTGTTGGAATGACCCACAGTAATCCTAACCAAGAATATGAAATTGCAATACAAAACCTGAAAGGCGAACAACGTGCCTTTAATCTAGTGTATAGCTTTTATAATTATCCCAAAGGATTCTATCTGCTGGAGTTTCCTCTACATTCACCATCCTCTAAACTTGAGGAACACCTACACGATGAACTAAACCGAATAGAACCATTGGCATTTATTCAAACTGCAATCAAAATCACGCCTATGGGTAAACCAATGAAATGGATTGAGCAGTTTATTTATGAACAGATCTTGTCGATGAAAGTCAGAATCCTACAAGGCATTCAGGCATAAAAAAACCTCACCTTGGTGAGGTTTTTTTATCTTTGAAAATTAATACCCCCACGCGTGTGGATCTAATGGTAAATCTACAGTAACTGAAAGCCCAGTATCATTACCATGTACATCAGAATCGCTTACCCAACCATTGAGTTTCAAAGGAATATCTGGACGAAGATAATGTGACCAAGTTAAGTCAAGTGCTTTTACTTTATCTTTCTCTGGAAATGCTTGATTAATATCTAAATCCGATTGATTCACTTTAGCCAATAACATACGTCCTGAAACTCTATTTTTAGCATCAAAACGAAGATTACCACCGATAGAATACATTTCTCCATCCCCACCCATCGCGTGACCTAAAGGGAAACCATGCTGGTAATAACCATCTGTATATTGATGATGGTTATAAGAGATACCTTTTACATCACCATTGGTACGGGTATCCGCCCATTCTGTATACAGTTGAAATGGCATATTTTTAAAACTTGAAGAATAATCTACACCAGCCAAATACATTTTTTTAGATGGTAAACCACCTGCTTCATCTTCACCAATATATTGTCCATATAGGCTTAATGGTGTATTCAACCACTGATTTAAATTTAAACGAGCATCAAATCCCGCGAGTTGATTCGAAGCATTTCCATCACCGACACAACCACTTTCATTACATTCATTATCTTTACCAATGAATGCATTCCAATACGCTTTTAAGCTATCTGGCTGCCCTTCACCGCCAATTTGGATCATACGAGATGCACCCAATTCCAAATAAGGTAAAGGTTGTGCTGTTACACGTAAACCAATGAGTTTTGCATCTGGAACCGCATCATAATCATCAAGTTGTCCAGCAAAGGCTTGATATTGCCATGGTCCAATCCAAGACAACCATTTACTTTCAAAGGCACTTTGATCTGCTCGCTGCATGGTTAAGCCATATACGGGACGACTTGCATCACCACGAATGAGGCTACCATCATGACCAGGTCCCCAATAGGTTGGCATTTGACCTGCAATCAACCATTGATTCCAAAGTTTTCCTGCTAGGTATGATCCCTCGACATTGATATCACGATCCTGCCCGTTATCAATTAACGGATCTTGTTCTACATTAATCTTTAATTTGGCATCCCAGTTTACACCACCCGCATTGAGCTCTAAGGCACCAACATACTGTGCTTTATTACTTTCAGCATAGGCTTGTGGAAACTGCTTTTTATCCGTTGCAGCATATAAACTCACTTTTGCCATATGATTGTCTGCTTTCAAGCTGGCCAGAACTGAATCTACCACCTTTTGCTGTGCAGGTTGGCTAATACGCGCCTGAGATAAAGCGCGTTGAATCTCATCGCCACTCATTGGCCATGTAGAGGTACTGATTTGAATAACACCCTGTTGATTTAACCAATTCAAATCTGAACGTAAATCTTCATTATTCACGACAATCCCTTGCGCAAAACCCGATGACGCTGACAACATAAACAACGCCGAAACTAAAGATTTTTTTAAATACATTATCGTGACTTTCTCGTTACTTAATTCTGCCGACTACCATATTTTCTTTGATACAAGATTGCAACCTGAGTAATGATTTTTGTTGTAAATTGCAAAGAAAAACCCGCATAAAGCGGGTTTTTCTTAAATCGTATTTCGACTTAGTCTTTACGACGCATATGTGGGAATAAAATTACATCACGGATACTTGGAGCATCAGCAAACAGCATCACCAAACGGTCAATACCAATCCCTTCACCCGCAGTTGGAGGTAAACCATATTCTAAAGCTTCAACGAATTCTGCATCATAATGCATGGCTTCATCATCACCCGCATCTTTCTCTGCGACTTGATCTTGGAAGCGTTCCGCTTGGTCAATTGGGTCATTCAACTCCGAGAAGCCATTTGCCAATTCACGACCACCAATAAAGAACTCGAAACGGTCTGTAATATGTGGATTATGATCATTACGACGCGCTAAAGGTGAAGTTTCAGCAGGATATTCAGTGATGAACGTTGGTTGACGTAATTTCGTCTCAACCGTTTCTTCAAACACGATAGTTTGCAATTTACCTAAGCCAAAACCTGGTTTTACTTCTTCTTTCAGCACGTCTTTGGTGAATTTCGCCAAGAATTCACGATCATTCACATTTTCAGGCGTAAACTCAGGGTTGTTTTCCAAGATCGCATCAAACATTGAAATTTTCTTGAACGGACCTTTAAAGCTAAACACTTCACCTTGGTAAGGTACATCTGTGGTACCCAAAATATCCAAAGCCAATTTTTCCAGCATATTTTCAGTCAAAGCCATCAAGTCTTTGTAATCTGCATAGGCTTGGTAGAATTCAATCATGGTGAATTCTGGGTTATGACGTGTTGAAACCCCTTCATTACGGAAGTTACGGTTAATTTCAAACACACGCTCAAAACCACCCACGACTAAACGCTTCAAATAAAGTTCTGGCGCAATACGCAAGAACAATGGCATATCTAAAGCATTATGATGTGTTTCAAATGGTCGCGCTGAAGCACCACCAGGAATCACATGCATCATTGGCGTTTCAACTTCCATGAAACGTTCATTGTTTAAAAATGCACGAATACCCGCAACCACTTTGGCACGAATCTCAAAAGTCTTACGTGTTTCTTCATTCACAATCAAATCAAGATAACGCTTACGGTATTTCACTTCCGTGTCATTCAAACCATGGAATTTATCTGGCAATGGACGTAAAGATTTAGTCAATAATTCAAAATGTTGAATATGCACATATAAGTCACCCTTACCAGAACGACCAATGTAACCTTCAACGGCAATAATATCGCCAAGGTCTAAACCTTTAATCGTCGCCAAAGTAGCTTCGTCTAATTCTTTACGTGCAACATAAAGCTGAATACGACCTGTCATATCTTGAATCACAATGAATGATCCACGGTTTAACATGACACGACCTGCAACCTTTACATAAACATGTTCAGCCGCTTCAATCTGTTCTTTCGATTGATCTTGGAATTGTTCTTGTAAATCTTGCGCATAATGTTCGCGCTTAAATGCATTCGGCCACGGGCTAACGCCCGTTTGTTTGGCTTGTTCTTCAATTTGCTTCAATTTGGCATGACGCTGTGCAATTAAATCGTTTTCGGAAATAGGTTGTTCTGAAGTCGATTGAGCGTTGTTTTGCGTCATCTCTGCCTCGAAAAATTTACTAAAAAATGAAGTGCACTAGCATAGCAGATTCCTGCATAAATTCGTATGATTTCTCACAAACAAATATATGACCCGCAATTTTGCTTTTATACAAGCGATCACTGAGTGCTATTGTTCTGCCAATTCTTTCACTCGTTTTAATCCATGCTCAAAGGCTTGCTCCATCATATCTTGATAAGCCTCAGTCGTTTCCAGTTCTACTGTCAGCACGGTTTTTCCATCTACTTCTTCCAATGTATATTGTTCTAATGCCCCCTGCCATTCAAGTACTTCTGGACTACTGACATCTTCTACTCCTCCTTGCAACAGTCCCTGATATTGAAAAATCACCGAATGATTCGGGATATACACCAAAATTGTAGTAATCAGCCCATCGCCACTATGATCTAGAAATAAAGCTCTACCGCCTACCGTCCAATCGGACTCAATTTTCGATCCCTCTGCAAAATAAATTGTCCATTCTGTATAAGTGTCTGGTGACCAAAGAATATTCCATATTTTTTCAGGACTTGCATCAATAGTGATGTGATAACGTAGATGCTCTACCATTTTATTATTCTCCTTATAAATTCCTTCTTCCAAACTACTGAATATTTTGCAGTCGCAGTAAAATAAATCGTTAGAAATTATTTAAAAAAATTCATTCTCAATTCATCCATTTCCACACATGTTGTTGTTTTATTTATTGTTCAGTAAAACCATCCTTTTTACCGCTCAAAAAAATCTTAGACCAAATGCTAAGATCAAAGCCGCCTGAAGATTCGTACAATAAAAAAAGTTTGAAATAGTTGAAAGTGAACGTTTTTAATTCGTTCTATCTTTGTGAAAAGAGACCGTATGAACGCGATAACAATGAATATAGATCAATCAAAAATTCTTTTTTTGCATGGCTTAGACTCATCTAAAGAATCAACCAAGTTCCATGCCATCGATTCTGCTAAAAAATACTGTATTGATGTGGATTATAGAAATTTAAACTACGCGACTGTTGCCGAGTTTTATGAAAATGCATTATCTACCATTAAACCTGACTTACTGATTGGTCATAGTTTAGGTGGCTATTGGGCACTCAAAATGTCTTTGCAACACCGTATTCCCTGCATCATCGCCAATCCGAGTTTAATGCCTGATTTTAGAGCAGATTATCCAGCAATCACTGAACAAGATTTAGAACACGATATTCCGCAAATTGCATATATTGAACTGGGTGATGAAGTATTGGACATGTACGCCACCACCGCTTTTTTAGAACCGTATATGCAAGTCGATGCAGTTGAAGGTGGACACCATCGACTGGCAGCGCCTGAACATCTCAATCAACTGATTCATTATATGGAACAGACCTTTATTTTTTAATGAACATAAAAAAAGCCAATCCGTTCTCACCGATTGGCTTTTTAAAATATCACTGCATTAAGCGACAGCAGCTTCTACAGGCTTCGAGCTTTCTTCTAGCACTGTCCATACCTTAAAGCCTAAATCTTTATGTAATGTCGGAAGATCTAAAAAGATGCTCGCGCCCAATACGTGGTGATGACATTTATCCATCAATTGCTTCACAGCTTTCAGCGTTCCACCTGTCGCAAGAACATCATCCACAATAATGACTTTTTGCGGCTGAATATTGGCAGCGATTTCTAAACGATCTACGCCATATTCTAGGCTATAGCCCACGCCAATCACTGGTGGCGGTAATTTACCTGCTTTACGCACCAATAACAGCCCTTTGTTTAAACGCTGTGCCAGCAAGCTTGCTAGTACAAAGCCTCGTGCTTCTACAGCCACAAAACTTTCCACTTCAGCCAACTGTTCTTCAGGAATACTGGCAATCAATGCATCAGCTAATGGACCAATATTGCTCATGAACAACGGCGTTAAATCATAGAAACAAATCCCAGGTTTTGGGAAATTTTGGACAGTACGAATGTGCGACCACAATACAGCAGACAAATTTTTCATGGGAGAGAATTTAGTACCAAAGGAATAGGTGAATTTTAACGCTAATTCAACTTTCAGGATAGATAATAGCCAGCACTTAAGGTGAGGATATTTTAAGGGTTATTTTATAAATAATTGAATTTTATTAATAATTTTTATATAAAATGTTAACTATAGACTTGTATGATTCTAATATAGCAATTTATTGCTTTTCTATCTGCTCGACTTTAGTCGGATAAAGATACAAAACATCGCTTTTTATCGTGTATTTGAAGATTGTCTAACAAAAATACAACACCATGTTTAAATTGATAAGTTTTGTCCTTCTCCGCCATTCAGATTCAGGATTCTCCAATTAAAATCCGATATTTGCTTTACATTCGTCCTAGAACTGCGTAAAAATTTAGGCGAAAATAACGCTAGCAATTAGATCATTAGAGCCATGCGGTATATGAGTTATTGCTGATCTAAATTGACCCGATCAGAATTGGAGAATCAGATGAAAAAGTATCAATGCATCGTTTGTGGATGGATTTACGACGAAGCAGAAGGCTGGCCACAAGACGGTATCGTTGCGGGCACCAAATGGGAAGATATTCCTGATGATTGGACTTGCCCGGATTGTGGTGTTTCCAAAGCCGACTTTGAAATGATTGAAATTTAATAATAACTAAAAGACCCACCTAGCGGTCTTTTTTTACAGCTTATTTTGGGAGAAAGAAATGCAGCCTATCGTTATCATTGGTTCAGGCATGGCTGGCTATACTGTGGCACGCGAATTCCGCAAACTCAATGCAGAACAAGAACTGGTTATGATTACTGCGGATGATGCCAGTAATTATGCAAAGCCTACCTTATCGAATGCATTAACAGGCAAGAAATCTCCTGAACAAATTGCGCTTGGTGATGCTGCAAAAATGAGTGCCCAACTGAATATGCGTATTGAAACGCATACATGGGTCAAAGAAATTCGTAGCGAACAACATCAACTTCTTTTAGAAAAAGAGGGTCAAACCAGCACCTTAGACTACGCCAAACTGATTCTTGCCGTAGGTGCAAACCCAATTCGCCTCGCGATTGCGGGTGATGGTAGTGATGATATTCATGTCGTGAACTCACTAAGTGACTATAAACTGTTCCGTGAAAATCTTGATAAACGCCAAGACAAACGGGTTGTGATTTTAGGTGCAGGATTAATTGGTTGTGAGTTTGCCAATGATTTGCAACATACAGGTCATTTCGCCACAGTGATTGATTTGGCTGCCCAGCCTTTAGGACGTTTACTTCCAGCCCATATTGCGGCTGCATTTCAAGAGAATCTGCAAGAAACAGGCATTCATTTTGTATTGGGCACAACCGTAGAGAAAGTCTCTAAAGTCGAAAATGGCGATTACCTTGTCACTTTAGCCAATGGACAAACCGTCATTGCTGATATAGTGCTTTCTGCAATTGGTTTACAGCCGAATATCAGCTTGGCTAAAACAGGCAATATTCACACCAGCCGTGGTGTACTGACCAATAGCCACTTGGAAACCAATCAAGCAGACATTTATGCCGTGGGTGACTGTGCGGAAGTGAATGGCACACTACTACCTTATGTCATGCCGATCATGCAACAAGCGCGTGCTTTAGCCAAAACCTTAAATGGTGAACATACCGCTGTGCATTACCCTGCCATGCCTGTTGCGGTAAAAACACCTGCAGCACCACTCACTGTGCTGCCTGCACCAATTGATGCAGAGGTAAATTGGGAAACCGAAGAGTTTGAAGATGGCATGTTGGCTAAAGCATTGGACAGTACTGGAACACTGCGTGGTTTTGTTCTTTTAGGTGCTACGGCAGGGAAACAACGTTTGGCGTTGACAAAGTTGGTTCCAGACTTGATTCCTGTATCAGTTTAAGTTCAATATATAGAGGACGTTCACATTTTTGAATGTCCTCTTTAGGGGAGAAAGAAGAATGAATAGCGCATTACAATTCAAAAATTCACCTTACACCCCGTTTATGCATGAAACCAAGGTAGACTTGGGGAATGGTATTGAATTACACGTCGAAGTCGGTGGTGAAGCAGATCACCCGACCATCTTATTGATTATGGGCTTAGGCGCACAGCTGTTATTTTGGCCCGATTTCTTTTGTAAAACCCTGATTGATCATGGTTATCGTGTAGTGCGATATGATAATCGTGATATTGGATTATCTTCTAAAATACGCCACCAAGGTCCACGCCTAAATACGATTAAACTGATGGGGCGTTTTGCTCTGGGTTTAGAAAACCAAGGCGCACCCTATAATTTACATGATATGGCCGATGATGCCGCCTTGCTCATTGAACGAATGGGACTGGAAAATGTCTTTGTTTTGGGTGCATCCATGGGCGGAATGATCGCACAAATTTTGGCGGCTAAAAATCCAGATAAAGTCAGCAAACTGGGATTGGTATTTACCAGTAACAATCAACCGTTGCTCCCTCCACCATTTCCAAAACAACTGTTTAGCCTGATTGGCAGACCTGAATCGAATGACGAAGAAGGTATTATCAATCACAGTTTAAAAGTCTTTAATATTATTGGTTCGCCTGGTTATATCAATCAACTTGAAACCATGCAAACCGCACGCAAATTATATCAACGAAGTTATTACCCAGCGGGTGTACTTCAACAGTTTTTAGCAATATTATGTACAGGCTCCTTGCTACATCTGGATAAGCAGATACAACAACCAACCCTTGTGGTGCATGGTTCGCGTGATCGCTTGCTCCCACCTAGCCATGGTAAAGCTGTTGCAAAAGCAATTACAGGCGCTAAGTTTGAATTAATTGATGGAATGGGGCATGATATCCCACCGCATTTCATTCCTCATCTTAGCGGATTATTTGCTCATCACTTTAAATCTTAATGATTAGGACACTATGGCTGCATTACCATCCCTGAGACAGCTGTCATATCTTGTAACGCTGTCTGAAACGCTGCACTTCACTGAAGCGGCGCGTCGTTCATTCGTGACCCAATCTACCCTTTCGGGTGGGATCATGGAACTTGAACGTTTACTGGGTGGCGTACTCGTTGAACGTGATCGCCAAAATGTACGTTTAACTCCACTTGGCGAGCAAGTGGTCGCCCGAGCCCGTGTTCTACTTGCTGATGCTCAAGACTTAATGCGTTTAAGTCGTGAAATGAGTGAGCCTTTGACTGGTGACTTGCATTTAGGCGTGATTCCAACCATTGCACCATTTATTTTGTCGCAATTGCTAGATGAAGTGCATAAACAACTGCCTAAAATTCAGTTGCATTTGCATGAAGCGCAAAGCGAGAAAATTGTTGAAAAGCTGGAACATGGCAACTTAGACATGGTGTTACTGGCCTTGCCATTTGATACGCGTGGACTGAAAGTTTCCGAAATTGCCAAAGAAGACTTGTTCTTGGTGTGCCACAAATCTGACCAACGTTCAGCACAAGCGGCCACACTGGAAAATTTAGATTTATCGCGTTTGATGTTGCTTGAAGAAGGACATTGCTTACGTGACCATGCTTTAAGTGCCTGCCCAATTGGTGAGCGCAAGAATGATCACCGCTTAAAAGCAAGTTCATTACCAACGCTGATTGAGATGGTCTCGGCAAACTTGGGCTTTACCTTATTGCCTGAAATTGCGCTACACACCAATATGATTAAAGCCAATCCTGATTTGGTGGTAAAACCGATTCAAGATGCACCGAGCCGCACCTTGGCATTAATTACTCGTAAGAGCACACCACTGCAAAGTGAATTTGATGTGCTGGTACAAATTCTGCAAAAAATCACCCAAGATTGATGCATTCTATGCCATCTTGAAAAGCCCAGTGAAATCACTGGGCTTTTTGCTATTTCATTTTTAGCAAACCAATAACAGTCCAAATTTCATCATTTCACACAGCTAAAGTTCACAATTGCATCCTATTGTTATTATTGTGTATCCATTATTTAAAAATAATATTTTTTAAGAAAACGTTCAGGTTCAGAATTTATAAATGCGCGATGAACAAAAGACCTTAGTCGACTCTCAGAAATAAAAACAATTTTGAGTTTTTGTGATCACTAATCTCCCGTAAAAATTGCATCGTTTTTAAGAAGATATTGCTATGCTTGCTCGCTTCGCATCTCCTTTACTGTCCCTAACTTTCGGCTTGTTCAGCACACTGACCGCAACCGTTACGCTAGCAGCAGAGCTCCCAAAAGTTGATCCATCCACCCTAACTATCATTGGCTACCATGAGATTACCGATCAAAAGAATGCCTTAATTCCTGACTATGCGGTAACGCCACAGCAATTTAGTCAGCACTTGGATTGGCTGCAAAACAACGGCTTTCACTTTGTGAATGTCGATCAAATTATTCAGGCACATCAAGGCAAATACCATTTACCAAGTAAACCTGTATTACTGACGGTAGATGATGGCTATCAATCTTTCTACACCCATGCCTACCCCATTCTAAAAGCCAAACATATTCCTGTGGTACTGGCTGTGGTTGGTTCTTGGCTCACCCCAAAAACCAATCAACCTGTCCATTTTGGTGATGACGTTATTTCACGTGACAAGATTCTGACGTGGTCAGAATTAAAAGAAATGCAAGACAGCGGATGGGTCGAAATTGGCAATCATAGTTTTAATTTGCATCGTGGTATTAATGCCAACCCGCAAGGCAATTCTGAACCCGCGGCCATCACCCGTGAATATGATGCACAACACCAGCGTTATGAAAACGACCAGCAATTTACCCGTCGTATTACCCAAGATCTAAAACAAAACAATGCGTTACTGCAAGCCCACGGTTTAAAAGCACCCCGTGTCATGGTCTGGCCTTATGGTCGCTATAACATGCAGGATGTGAAGATTGCCAAACAATTGGGCATGCCAATTACTATCACTCTGGATGATGGACCTGATCATGTGCGCGGTTCTTTGCAAACCCTGAACCGCATTTTGATTGAAGGCAATATGAGCACGGCGGATCTGGCACAGGAAATTAAAAATCGTGAAATGAATCTGGGTGATAACAACCGCCCGCAAAAAATCATGCATATTGATTTGGACTATGTGTATGACCCCGATCCTAAACAGCAAGAACGTAATCTCGGCATTTTGCTCGACCGCATTCGTGCCATGGGGGTAAATACCGTTTATTTACAGGCATTTTCCGATTCTGATGGGGATGGCTCAGCCAATATGGTGTATTTCCCAAATCGGCATTTACCTATGCGCGCTGATTTGTTTAATCATGCCGCTTGGCAGATTCAGACGCGGACGCAAGTCAGTCGGATCTACGCGTGGATGCCATTATTGGCTTGGGAATTACCGAAAACTGATCCTGTCAGCAAAGATGTGGTCGAAACCCAACAAGTCAGTCAGGATCACCTGAATATGGGCTATTTGCGTTTATCGCCTTATTCGGCTCAAGCGCACCAAACCATTCGTGAGATTTACCAAGACTTGGCAAAGTCCACTCCATTTAACGGCATTCTATTCCATGACGACACTACCCTGTCCGACTATGAAGATGCCAGCCCAAATGCAGTAAAGGCCTATGCTGCTCAAGGCTTGCCGACGGATTTAGCTCAAATCCGTGCGGATGATGCCCTGTTGCAGAAATGGACTGCCTACAAAACCAAAACCATCGATGATTTTGCCATGCAGTTAGCGGGTGAAGTACGCCAATACGAACCCTTCTTACTGACTGCCCGTAATCTGTATGCCCAAGTTGCACTTAAGCCTTATGCAGAGAACTGGTATTCACAGTCCTTTGAAGAATCCTTAAAACGTTATGACTTTACTGCGATTATGGCGATGCCTTATATGGAACAAGCACCTGATGCAGACCAGTTTTATCGTGACCTGATACAACGGGTGAAAAGCTTTCCCAATGGCATGAAAAAGACTGTATTTGAATTACAGGCAACCGATTGGCGAACCAGTCAAAAAGTCTCGTCACAGGAATTGGCATCCACCATTCAATCTCTTTATTCACAAGGTGTTATGCACGTTGGCTACTATCCAGATGATCCAATTCAAGGGCATCCCGATCCGAAAGTCATGCATGATGTCTTTGCAACCCAATCTTCTCAATTAGTTCCATAACCGGAGTTGAGCATGTTTCCTCATTTCAATCTGTGGTTGCGTCACGCACTCAACTTTGTATTTTATTACCCCTTGTTTATGTCTTATCTATGGATGTTGGGGGCATTGATTTTAAAGATGCATTAAACATCTGGGCATTAATCAGTACCGGGCACCACGGCATTCCGCCAGATAAAGGAAAAAAAAGTGTATTAGCTTTTGATGACGAAGATATTATTGCTGCCAGCCATTTTTTAACATCGCTCTCTTCATTATTCTCGTTCGCCTTACCTGATATATGGAAAACAAAGCAAGGAAAAAAAACATTAAAACAGCATAGTTGGTTTTTTGCTGGCGTTATGACACTGGCTGACTGGATGGGTTCTGACGAGACACATTTTCCTCTTCTTACTGACCCAATGCCACTGGAGGATTACTGGCTGCTCGCTTGCGAGAAAGCGCACAAAGCCCATTCCCTGATACCGGCAGTCTCAGTGGCTAATCAATATACCCATCATCAGACCCTTTTCCCGTTTATTCAGACACTAACACCACTGCAAGAACGAGCCTCAACGCTGGATATCACATCACCCGGCCCACAATTATTCATTCTTGAAGATGTGACCTTTAGCGTAGCGAGCGCGGTCACTCGCATTCATATCCATGATGGCAATTGCAAGTACCTACAGCATAGCGCATAATCTCTTGAAGATTGTGCTTTGTGGGACGAGCGAGAGATTCCATTACCATATCTTCTTCGGTATTGAAAGCATCGTCTATTTCAGCTGCCAATTTATCACTATCGTCTTCTCTATGCTCATGCTCCATAACGGATACTGCACCTCTACCACCTTCTGGTACAACTTTGATCTTACGTTTCTCTTCCATATGAGTGATATCATTGTTAACCAGCTTGGTAATAAGAGCAAAGAACGATTTATAGTTCTTATCTTCCGCTTTGATATAGTGATAAATATTCTGCTTACACAGAACTTCGTCCTTACTACGTTCTTTAACCTTATCTACATCCTGAATCTTATGATGCATATTCGGGTTAGTCCCACCCCATGTGTTTGTCTTTAGCTTTTCGCCCACGATTTGCTAAATTCACCATCTTTGAATAATGCTGCAATTCCTGTTATCTGTTTTAGCCGAATTACTTCGTCTGCGTCCATCCCTAAATG
>OGVK01000011.1_pt1 | contig 22831 bp, 22 predicted proteins | sample 1575721 | NCBI WGS metagenome assembly OGVK01 (sample SAMN07581521, study PRJEB24739) | freshwater metagenome | place: Singapore | collected 2015-01 | reverse complement strand
CACCAAGCAATGCCGTCAGGTCATTGCAGATCGGCAAGCGCATGCGGTGATTCCACCTAGAAAAAATGCGAAACCATGGAAAGATACAAAGAGTAGCTCGCTAGAGCGAAATGAATTACTTCGAACAATTAAACGTTTAGGCAGGACACTATGGAAAAAATGGTCAGGCTATCATCGGCGAAGTTTGGTTGAAACTAAGATGCATTGCATCAAATTATTAGGAGATAAACTCAGTGCAAGGAGTTTTGATAGCCAAGTGAATGAGATCCATGCACGTGTAGCAGTCCTTAACAGATTTACGGAATTAGGTCGACCACTTACCCAAGTTACGCCTTAAATTTGGCTCAATTAGGGGCGCTTTGCATTTCAAATCTTTGTGCAACAAAGCCGAGCATGTGCTGTTTGTGATAAATTGAGATTATGTTGAGTGAGTTCTCTAATAATTCTAAGTTGTTGAAAGTTCATAATTTGGATATAGAATATAAAAATAAGAGCAAATATATAAATAAATGCTCTTTTAGATGATCAATGATTAACGCATTGTGACGAATTCTTCAGCAGAAGTCGGATGAATTGCTAAAGTGTTATCGAAGTCTTTTTTAGTTGCTCCCATTTTTAAAGCAACAGCAAAGCCTTGCAGAATTTCATCCATACCGTATCCAATACCATGAATTCCGACCACTTTCTCATCAGTTCCTACACAAATTAATTTCATTTTTGTGAGTTGTCGATGTTCTGTTATCGCTGTATACATGGATGTAAAGGAAGAACTATAAATTTTGATGGCATCTTTACCAAATTTTTCTATGGCTTGATCTTCGGTTAATCCAACTGTTCCAATAGGTGGGTGACTAAACACCACAGTCGGAATATTTTCATAATCTAAATGTTCATTTGGCTTATTGTTAAATAAACGTTCAGACAGTCTTCGACCCGCTGCCACAGCAACAGGTGTTAACTCGACTTTACCTGTAATATCACCCACTGCATAAATGCCAGACTGTGTTGTATTTTGATATGCATCAACATGAATAAAGCGATTCTCGTTCAATTGAACTTGAGTCTTATTAAGATTGATCGCTTCAGTTGCAGGTTTTCTACCAATTGCCCAAATCAAGCAATCTACACTATGTTCTGTACCATCTTCTAGGTGTAATACAAGTGAGTTATCTTGAACTTTAGTCACTTTGTTAATCTGACTATGAGTATGCACGTTAATATTTTCACTGCGCATATTCTCTAATAGTGTTTTACCAAGGAAATGATCTAATCCACGCAAAGGCTGATGTTTACGAATAAATAATTGTACATTCGAACCCAATGCATTAAGAACACCTGCCAATTCCACAGCAATATAGCCAGAACCAACAATAGCAGTCCGCTTCGGTAAGTGTTCTAATCCGAAGAAACCATTGGAATCAATACCATATTCAGCACCTTCAATTTCAGGTTTGAATGCTTGAGTCCCCGTAGCAATTAAAATATGGTCAGCTGTGTACGTTTCACCATTTACTTCAATTGTTTGAGCATCTAAAAATTTTGCAAAACCTCGAATGACATCAACATTATTTTTAGCTAGTCCTGTGTCATACGATGTATGTATTCGGCTGATATAGGCTTGTCTGTTTTCAACTAATTTCTTCCAGTTAAAGGATTTCAATTCTGTATTAAAGCCATAGTCAGGACCATATTTATGAATCGCATCGGCAATTTGAGCTGAATACCACATCACTTTTTTAGGAACACATCCTACGTTGACACAGGTTCCACCAATATCACCCATTTCTATCAGTGCACATTTCTTACCATACATGGCAGCACGATTGACTGATGCAATACCGCCACTGCCTCCGCCAATCGCAATATAATCATAGTGTTTAGACATAAATGAAATTCCTGTTTTTTAGATTTAAAAAGTTAATGATATACGCTGAATTATCAGGAGACTTTCCCTTGGGAGATTCTAGGCAGCCAACTTATAAAAGTCTTCGGCCATTTGATTTGGTGTCTTAAAACCCAAACCCTTTTGAATTCTTCGATGATTATAAAATAATTCAATGTATTTTATAATATCTGCTTTGGCTTCTTCTCTGGTTTGATAGTTGTAATGATGCACTAACTCATTTTTCAGTATTCCCCAAAAGCTTTCAATCGGTGCATTATCGTAACAGTCTCCGCGCTTGCTCATTGAACCTTGAAAACCATATTGCTCAAGTATATTTCGATATTCATGGCTGCAATATTGACTTCCTCTGTCTGAATGCACAATCAGTTCTTTGGTTGGTTTTTGATTGTGAATAGCCATATTTAGCGCATTACAAACAAGCTGTGCTGTCATGCGCTCATTTAAGCTATAGCCAACCACTTGTTTCGTGTAAAGGTCTTTTACCGCTGCTAAGTACAGCCATCCTTCAACAGTCCATATGTACGTAATATCACTTGACCATGCTTGATTTGGTCTAGTCATTGAGAATTGTTGCTCCAGCAGGTTTTCATAGATCGCTCGATTATGGTCACTATTCGTAGTCCTTTTAAAACGCTTGTGTCGCTTACAATACAGGTGGTTCAGCGCTTTTATCTGACGTACAGCGTACATACTCATTTTTATGCCCTGAGCTTGTAAGTATTTGGTTAATCGAATATAACCATAGCTCTGCCTTGTCTCCTCATGGGCTATTTTCACCAATATCGTCTGTTGATTTCGTTGAATCGTTCTTTTGCTCACGCCTCTCTTGAGCCAATCATAAAAACATGAAACTGAAACATGAAGTAATCGAGCCATTAAGGTAATTGGAAAAGAATATCTTTTTTGTTTCATATAGGCGTACCTTACTGACTTTCTTTGGCAAAGTACGCTGCTGCCTTTTTTAAAAATTCACGTTCCATTTCAGCTATTTTGAGCTGTTGTTTGAGTTTTTTATTTTCTTCGAGTAGAGCGTTTAGATCAGGTGAATACTGTTTTGTACCTGCTAAAGTTCCAGCCTTTGCTTTGGTATTCCAATTTGAAAGAGTTTGCATTGAAATGCTAAGTTGTCTAGCTGTTTCCGAGACATTGCCTTGATTGGCTTCAATTAATTTGATGGCTTCAGCTTTAAATTCTGTGGTGTTATGGTCAGACAAAATAGTTATTAACCTGACAAAATAGTTGTTAACTATGACATTAAAGTTATTAACCAAACAAAATAGTTGTTAACTATAAATTGCCCAGATATACTGAATAAAAAGTATGCTGGGCTTTTTAATGGCTAAATCTCAGAGTGGCTTAACAGAAATACAGATTGCTAAAAGAATCAAAGAAGGACGTGGACAAGGTTCAGGTACTACCTATAAGCCTTGGTTACGAATTCACGAGGTTCCCTCTCAAGGTCTATCTCATCGTATCTATTCATTTAAAACCAAACGTACTCATCATCTACTGTCAAACCTTGAACTTGGTGTCTTTCTAACTTTAGACTGGATGGACCATGTTCAAGATATACGTGAACAATACCCCCTAATTCGAGCAGAAACCATTGAGATTGCCTCTAAAAATGGCATTAAACATCCGAATATTCGTGGTATCAATCAAGTGATGACTTCAGACTTTTTAGTAGATAGTTCATCTCATAAGCAGTTTGCTATTCAAGTCAAACCGTTATCTGAACTCAAAGAACCAAGAACAATTGAAAAACTAGAAATCGAAAGGCGGTATTGGGCAAGTAAAGATATCCCTTGGTACATCATTACCGAAAAAGAGCTTAATCCAACAGTACTTGATAATATCAAATGGTTATATTCATCTCAGGAAGAGTTACGAGATTATAACCAGCTACTTAATGCCTTAAATAATTTTGAATTTGCTTGTCAGCAGAATCTACAAATGAAGCTTTCTGATATCTGTAAGTTTATTGATCGGGAATATCGACAAGATCTGGGTCAATCACTGGCTGACCTAAAACAACTTATGGCCCATCGACTAATCAAATTTGATATTACAAAAAATTTCAAAGAATTAAGAGCAATAGATATTACATTCTATCAACATCAACTTTTGGAAGGATTCCTCAATGTGGCAAATTAATGAGGTTCTTAAGTTTGATGATCAACTATACCGTATTCTTTCTATTAATTTCGGGGATATATTCTGGATTCAGATCAATAATAAAAATGCATTACCTGAAGTTGTGAGAGAAGAACTACTCATTGAATATATTGATAATGAACGCTTAACGCGAGCCAAAGATCCTTTTGCTCATTTGGTTTTAGCGGAACCCACCTTAAATTCTGTCGCCTTTACCAAAAGAGATAAAGCTTTTAATATCATAAGAGAAATTATCCAAGAACCGAATCATTATGAACCTTCAATACGAGCAGCCTTAATTTATAAAATTGAGTTATCTGGTATTGTTTCCAAACCGACAATTTATAAATATCTTCGGAAATATTGGCAAAGAGGCCAATTTCCTAATGCACTATTGCCCGACTATAAAAATAGTGGCGCCCCAGGTAAAACGCGTACTGAAATTAACACCAAAAAAAATGGACGCAAACGTCAATTTGGCGATGGTGAAGGTTGTCAAATTACCATCGAAATAGAAAGACTGTTTCGAATTACAATTTCAAAGTACTTACTCGTAACCAATCCACTTAAAATTACTGAAGCTTACAAGAAATTTCAAAGCCTATATAAACAGTACTATCCAAATGAAGAGAGCAAAAATTATCCTACCTTAAGACAATTCCGCTATTTCTATCAGCGAGAATACACAAAACCTCAACTCGTTGAATCCCAAACAAGCCTTACGGATTTCAACAAAGATAAACGTCCGCTACATGCAACGGCTGCTTCAAGCGTACTTGGACCAGGAAGTCGCTATGAGATTGATGCAACAGTTGCTGATATCTACTTAGTTGCAGATGATGACCGTACAAGAATCATTGGTAGACCTACAGTTTATATTATAAGTGATGTTTTCAGTCGTATGATTACTGGATTTTATATAGGCGTTGACAATCCATCATATGCTATAGCCATGCAAACCATTTCAGTAGCATGTACTAGTAAAGTCGCTCTTTGCAAAGAATTTGAAATTGAAATATCAAAAGATCATTGGCCAACAGTTGGCTTACCTAGTGCTATTCTAGCAGACCGAGCAGAAATGCTAAGTGAACAAGCTGAAACCTTGACCAATGGTTATAACGTCCGTCTGGAAACTGCTCCTCCACGACGAGGGGATGCCAAAGCAGTTGTTGAAAGCTGCTTTCGTACTCTTCAAGCTGAATTTAAACCTTATGCTCCAGGCGTTGTTAAAGGAAATCGAGTTAAAAAACATGGTGAATCCGATTACAGACTTGAAGCCGTTTTAACGCTAAAAGAATTCACACAAATTATCATTCAAGCAATCTTATTTCGTAATAATCATCATGTTCTGGATAAATATGATCGAGATACGGATCTTCCTGAAAATGTACCCTCCATTCCACTACATATTTGGAATTGGGGGATTGAGAACCGTATGGGCAAGCTCCGTACAGTCGATGCAGAACAGTTTCGAATATCATTACTCCCACGTACGAAAGTTTCAATTTCACCACTTGGAATCAATGCATGGGGATTGTATTACAATAGTAGCGAGGTCTTACGTGAGGGTTGGTTGCATCGTAGTGAGGAAATTAAACGGCCACAGAACTTAAAAGCAGCATATGACCCCAAGAATGCAAATAAAATCTATCTTTTTCCAAGTCCTAATAGTCAATCGTATTGGACGTGTTCTTTAGCAATTCGAAGTCGTGCTTATGCAGATATCAGTTTCTGGGAAGTCTGGGACAAACAATACCTAGAAAAGCATGCTCAAGCTAATGCAAAACATGCTGAAACTCCACAGAGTATTGCATTTAAGAGATCAGTTCAGGCAATTATTGACAATGCAAAAAAACTAACTCCAAAATCGGAGCAATCAAGCCGCGAAAGAATTAATCAAATTCGAACGAATAAGAAAGAACAAAGGCAAAAGGTAAATATCCATCCAAAGCAGGAAAATTCACAAATGGCGGATATTATTAAGTTCAATAAATCGGGAGAGGATGAAGACTATAGTCTCCCATTCTCGCCTGGTCTATTTAGTGATGATGAGGAGTAATTTCTTAATGTATCCATTGAAAGTTCAAGCTGTTTACCAAGATACAAATGTCCCGTCATATAAGGATAATCCTTTCATCGAGGCATTACCCCCATTGTTAGAAGCATATAGCCAAACTCGTCATTTAAAATCTGGATATATTCCTTCATTAGAGGACATTAATGCTTCTCGAGTTATTCGCTCACACTCAATTGCTCGCCTGAGCGATGAGTTCTTTCAACCACTTAATAACCATATACTTTTAACAGAAAGAATTTCTTTAATGATTCGTGGAGGCTATGTTGGTCGAAATCCTCGAACAGGTGACCTTCAAAAACACCTACAAAATGGATATGAACGCATACAGAAAGGAGATCTCGAGGCATTTAGATTTGAAACAGTCAAATCAACAGCTCAAAGTATGGTTTTGATTGGTTGTTCTGGGCATGGCAAAACAACCTCCTTAATTAGAACTCTATCAAGTTATCCTCAAGTCATTTATCACTCTGATTTAAATATTGAGCAAGTTGTTTATCTAAAAATTGATTGCTCACATAATGGTTCTTTAAAAGAAATTTGTCTAAATTTCTTCCGAGCATTAGATCAAGTATTGGATACTAACTATGAAAAGCAATACGGTCTGAAACGCTACAACATTCAAGCATTACTCACCAAGATGTCCCAACTTGCGAATGCTCATGCTTTAGGGCTATTAGTCATTGATGAAATTCAGCATTTAAGTCGTTCCAAATCTGGTGGCTCTCAAGAAATGTTAAATTTCTTTGTCACAATGGTAAATACAATTGGTGTTCCAATCATGTTGATAGGAACACCGAAAGCACGTGAGATCTTTGAAGCTGATTTCCGTTCGGCACGAAGGGGAGCTGGTTTTGGAGCAATTTTTTGGGAGCCTTTACCCGAATATATCAATAATCAATTGAATCCTGAATGGGTAGCTTTTACGGATAATCTATGGAAACAACAATTACTCAGCCAAAGAGATGAATTCCTATCCGATGATATTCGACATGTGTGGTATGAATTGAGCCAAGGGATTATTGATATTGTAGTAAAATTATTTGTTCTTGCTCAATTAAGAGCTATCGCAACAAATAAAGAGAGAATTACAACTAAGCTACTGCGCCAAATTTATAATGAAGAATTGAAACCAGTACATCCAATGCTTGATGCCCTACGATCAGGAAATACTGAAAAAATTTCACGCTACTCTGATTTAGTCATTCCTGAAATGGATCGTAAAGTTTTTGATCTTCAACAGAAAATCAAAGATATGCTTGTTGATACGTCCTCAGAGGATATTTTTAGGCAATTGGTCACTGAGGATGAACGTCGTATTTATACGATGTTCAAAGATGAATATGACCCGAAACATCTCATTCAATGTATTAAAACGGCATATCAAGAACAGCCTAGTGCTTCACGCCAAAAGATTATTCCAATTGTATTTAACTTACTATCTAATGATATTCGGACATCTAATGATACTAAGGTTAAAATAACTGCAGAGAAGCTTGAGTATATAAAACCCAATCAGTGGGATACTTTATCTCAAGATGACTTACGTTTTGTTCATTCGCAATTTTCCAACGAAATAGATTTACACCAATCTTTTTTAGAGAAAAACATAATTCTTGATCTGAACACAATCTTACTAAAAACAGGGGAAATGCTATGAGCATTTTACCCCCTCTAATTCTCCTAAAAGAAAACCCCTAGAATCAACTGTGAATAAACATTAGTATCTGCTTTACCCAACTGTAAGCCACCTTCAGATGAGCTCTTCTTCGGGTTAAAGAAACCCACTAATGGGCTAACAAAGTAATGTTCTTTTATTGTAAGCATCCGCTGAACGCCATCGCCAAGTTTTAACGGGGTTCAGGTTTCCAGCGGTGAGGTAGTAATTCTTCTATTTGGGGCACTTTATGTGTTGGCAACCTTTTCAGCACATCACTTAAATAGGCATACGGATCCAAGCCATTCAGCTTTGCTGACTGGATTAAAGTCATGATATTGGCAGCTCGTTGACCACTGCGCAGCGAACCTGCAAATAGCCAGTTCTTACGCCCCAAGGCCCAGGGACGCATTTGGTTCTCTATCCAATTATTGTCAATGGGTAGATTGCCATCATCCAGATAGCGGCTTAAAGCAGTCCAACGTTTTAGGCTGTAATTGATCGCCCGGGCGGTTGGAGAACTCGATGGCACCGTCAGCTGATGTTGGTTGAGCCATTCATATAGTTGTTGCATGACCGGTTGACTATGCTGTTGTCGGTATTCGCAGCGGTCTTCCGCTGTACCATCCGTCTTTTTTCTTAATTCTGCTTCTATCGCATATAATTTCTGAATCAGCACTAATGCCTGTTCAGCGACCTGACTTTTCTTGGTCACATGTAGTTCATGGAATTTACGACGTGCATGTGCCATGCAGCCCACCTCAATGACCTGACCTGATCTAAAGCGTGCTTTATAACCACTGTAATCATCACAGACCAAATGACCCTGCCAGCCTTTCAGGAAGTCTTCAGCATGCTGGCCAGAACGGCTATCTTGAAAGTCATAGATCACTGCCTGAACTGGATTGTACTGTGTGGTGGCATAGGCCCAGACATAACCTTTTTTGGGCTTTTTCTCATTTTCACCCATCTGCATGACCGTCACCGGTGTTTCATCTGCATGGATCACCTGCTGTTGCAGTACCACCTGTTTTAAGGCATTGGCCAGAGGTTCCAGTTCCACCCCACAGCGGCCAATCCAGTCAGATAACGTTGATCTAGACAGATCAACACCTGCGCGTAGAAAGATTTGACGTTGACGGTACAAAGGCAAATGATCGGCATACTTTGACACCAGCACATGGCTAAGCAATTCAGGTGAAGCAATGCCTTTATCAATCACATAGGCTGGCATCGCTTGCTGAGTCAGAGTGTCACACTGATCACAGACCCATTTACCACGCACATGCTGTTCCTTATAGAACTGTGCCGGTCTGAAATTCAGTTTTTCACTGACATCTTCACCGATACGACGCAAGGTACAGCCACAACTGCATTGTGTTGATTCAGGTTCATGCTCAATACGGAGGGTGTGTAGATGATCTGGCAACAGCCGACGTTTAGGTTTGTTGACTGGGGCTTTCTGTGCAGCTGCATTGGTTTTATCTGCATTCAGTCGTTCCAGTTCCAGATCAACCGCTGCAATATCTTCTTCAACCGCTTCATCCCAGAGATGGATTTGTTTTGCGGTTAGATGTTCGTTTTTACTGCCGAATTTATGCTGTTTAAATAGTGCAAGCTCATGCTCGTATTTTTGATTGAGAATAGAAAGATGTTGAACTTTAGAATCTAATTGCTGATTGGTGACTTCAAGATGTTGAACTCTGGCATCTAATTGCTGATTTGATTGTTCCAGTTGTTGTTTAGATTGTGCCAGAGACTGATGCTGCATCGCCAACTGTCTGGTAAATTCCAGCAGTTGTTCATGGGTCAGTTGGCTTAAATCAGGCAGCGTATTCATGACCGCAGTATGCCTGAGGTCATGATGCAGAGGAAATAGAACGTTTGGAGAATAGCAGAATGGATGAGCCTGGTTTAGAGCATTGTTACCACTTGCTGCAGTCCGATTCTTTGCCAGGGCAAACCCTGGATCAGTGCCTGTAACTGCTCCGGGCTGATCGCCATACTTTCACCCTGGTGAACTTTAGCCCAGTGGAATTTCCCCTGTTCCAGCCGCCGGGCACACAGCCAGATCCCCAGTCCATCATGCACCAGCACTTTCATACGATGGCCACGCTTATTACAGAACAGGTAAGCGCAATGCGGTTTGATGTAGCCAAAGGCTCTCAGCACCTGAGCCATGGCTGTATCCATCCCTGCACGCATGTCCATCGGCTGGGTAGACAACCAGATCTCATCAATACGAATCATTGAGTCAAACCCTGGATCAGCAACAGTAATTCAGTTACTGACTCCACCGGCCAGTCGATCTCGATCATCTGATCCCTTGCGGAACTTGGTGCCTCATGTAATGGAATCCTGATATGAGCGACAGCTTTCTTCTCTGGCACAGGTGGTAGAGGTGCTTCTTGTTTGACTGGAGTCGGGTGAAGAATGACCGGAAGAAAGTCAGTCTGTGGAATGGATGGGGTTTTTAATGCAGGGGGCATTGATCTGGACTGACGAATCCATTTATGTAGCAGATTGGCATTGATCTGATGTTGCATTGCTACCTTGGCCACTGATGTATCTGGCTGCTGGCATTGCTGAATAAGTTGATGTTTAAATTCAGCTGTGAAGGTTCGACGGGGCTTTTTTAGCGTTGGTGCACTGTCTATAACTGTCTTTAAATCCATAAATAGGTGTCCACTTAAATTTAAGTGGACACTATCGCGGTATTAATGAGTTAGAAAAAGTGGGGTTCAGCGGACGCTTACCTTTTATTAGCCATCTTGCATAGATATCCACTTCACTACCACTATAATCGTAAGCCGATTTATCCATGGTTTTGAAATTAAAATAAGATGCTCCTAGTTCAAGATCATCGCGAGGAAAGATACTGCCGCTTAAGTAATGGACTTTTGTATTACTACTAAATGGTCCACCATAATTTGCCGCGACCTCACCTTGAAACCATGTTCCGTAGCCACCGTTTGATCCATAAAACAGTGGATCATATTGCTCCGAAAACTGGCTATATCGATAAGTCAGACTTGGTGTAGTGACGACATCACTAAATTTCCAACTTCCCTGTACGTACCATGCATCTTCCTCTTTATTTTGTTTAGAATCTTGGTAGGCATATTCACCAGAGATATTTAGATTCTCAATCCCCAAAGTATTCATAAAACGAAAACTGATCGTATCCATATCACGACGATCTTTTAAACCTAGGAGTTCTGTTAAATGCTCATCTTGATCTAGGCCATGAATCCAAGTTAATCCTAAAACACTACTTTCACTTACTTTCTCCAAAGTCATCGCTGTTAACTCTGTCTTCGCTTGAGCTTTGTTATCAGACTTTAGCCAAATTAAATCGCTTCTTAACCCCTCACTTCCGCCTAATGAAATCTTTGCAGTCTGGGCAAAAGACTTTCTAGCTGCAAGGTAGTAGGCACCGCCTCTCGAAATATTTTCACCCAGGTCAACATTGCCATAATTAAACATATCACCCAGGATTAGAAAGCCCTCTCCAACTTGAAGTGATCGCTTCCCGATAGATATATCGACACCATCTGTTCCCATTTTCGGTAATAAATTTCCAGACTTCCAACCTACATAGGCATTTTCAACATTTGTGTTTTATGTTCATTACCTAGCGTAACCCCTGCGGCGTCACCATCACCCCAAGTCGCAGAACTAATCAAGTCCAATGTTCCATAAAGTTGACTATCATTCACGAGCTGTTGAGTCAGGCTTGTGCCATATTTTGCGTACCCCTCACTCCACGAGGAATCACCTTCTACCTTATTCCCCATTACGGCATAATTCTGATTACTGTGTAATACAGCACCCACCATTTCTAAATTTAAATTTACCTTAAGTCCATCATTGTCATAGACCTCTTGTGCCTGTAAATCCATACACGTTAAAACCATAGGTAAAAGTACGGCTACCCCAACCTTTTGAGGAATTAATTTATTCATATTTTGTATCTCAGAATGAGAGGTTAATTGAGTATTCTCAATTAACCAACTCTTTATAAAGAATGTAGAAGAAGTTTAAATACAACGGGTGTTTTGATTTATGCGAGCTCTTTCAAGCGATCAAATTTTTGTGGAGATTTCACCTTCATCAAACTCGCGATAAGCATGCCAGCTAGGAACGTGCCTACAAGTACAATGCCGACAATTTTCGCAACCGCAGTGGAATCACCGACTAGTGTAGGTAAGTTGATAATTGCCATTCCTAAACAAAAGAGCAAACCAACCAAGCCTAAGATAGGAGCAACAAACGTCTTCCAAAAATTACCTTCTTTATTCTTAATAAAAAATACAATCACAGAGACGCATGTTAATGAAAGGATAAACATATAACCCAATGTCCCTGCACTCGCACCCCATGTATAAATATTAGCAACAGGGTCCCAGCTCAGCAGAATTAAGACAGTTAATAGAATAAATGAACTTGCTGACTGAATTGCCGAAGAAATAAACGGAGAATTATGTTTGACATGTACCTTAGATAATACAGCAGGTAAAACACCATATTTACCCAATACATATTGATAACGAACGACTACGTTATGAAGCGAGAGAATACAAGCAAACAAACTAGTGACCAGCAAAACCAAAATTACATCCGTAAATGCTTTACCTAAAAACTGCTCTGCAATCAGTAAATATGAGCTTTCGCCATGTTCAGCAGTAAATGCCATAATTTTGTCTACCCCAACAACGGAAACCAAGCACCAAGTGGATACACAGTAGAAGAGACCAATCAGAATCACAGCCAAATAGGTCGCACGTGGAATCGTTTTTTGAGGATCTTTTGCTTCCTCTCTAAAGATGACTGTGGATTCAAAACCAATAAATCCAAAAATAGCGAACATAATGCCAAGACCAACTGAACCACTTGAAATCACATCCGTAGAAAAAGCAGCAGGAGCTAAAGCTGTTACGCCATTTTGTTGAAAGAAGAGGAAATCGATAACAAGGACAACACCAATTTCAGCAACAAGTGCAACACCAAGGAATTTAGAACTTAATTCAATATGACGGTAACCCAAATAAGCCACGATACTGATAATGCCTAGAGAGAGTATCCACCAAGGTATTTCAATACCTAAGAAACTTTTTAACAGATCTCCTAAAGCCACACCAATATAGGCTTCCAAAGCAATCAATATAAAGAAGTACGACACCCATGCTAGGCTTGCTGAACCTAGGCCTAACGCACGACCCAATCCTTTTTGAATGAACGCATAAAATGCACCAGCATTATCTATATACTTCGCCATAGAAACGAAACCTATAGAAAACAATAACATGATGATTGTTGCTGTCAAAATATCGAATACAACACCTCCACCATTACCCAAAGTAATAATTAGCGGGGTTACTGCGACCATGACAGTTAAAGGTGCAGCAGTTGCGATGACCATAAAAACAATTGAGAGAACACCAAGAGAACCTGACAAAGACTCTTGTTTATTAGGCTTATCCATAATAGTTTCCTGTTTACATTGGAATGCTCATGGCTAAATTGCTAAAGCACGACTATTAAAAAATTAACTTTTCATCGAGATATTGAAAATTTAATCGATCTTCTGATGAGTATTATTTGTTTTTATGGCATAGAGTTCTTGAGAGTTCAGCACTCATTTTTGTGTTATTGGGACAAATGGCATAAAAATTGCTTATAAAATAATTAAAGGCAATTATGGTGGATATGGTTATGGTTAGATCACTAGCAACTATTGGCACCAACCCTCAAATTGGCGTTTATTCTTCGGTCACACTCAGCTTATTTCGAATTGTTGAGTCTTTAGGAATAGAACCCAAACTCTTAGAAACATGCTTTCAAGATAAGGAAAACTTATCTAAACCCTACGCAAAAATATCTCTGAATGAATTCATTCATGCTGTCGAAAAAACCGTTGAAATTACAGGTTATGATAATTTTCCAATTATGTATGGCTCAAAATGTGACATAGAGTCTCTGGGCTTATTGGGCTACATTTTTATTAATTCTAAAAATTTAAAACATGCATTGGAATCAACCTGTAAGTATTTTCTGTTTTTTCAAGAATACACAACCCTAAAAATTGAAAAGCATGGAGAGTATTATGTTGTCACTTATAAAGTTGATGATTCCTATCTAGAAAATCAGCGCTATGATGCAGAAATTACGCTAGCAATTATTTGCAACTTAATTCGGAAAGCAACGCATAGTGACTGGCAACCCGCATTAATTGAGTTCGAAAACTCTGAACCGGCTTTTATAGGCGACCATTTGGCATTTTTTAAGTGCAAACTGAATTTTAATGCACAAAAAAACAGCATATACATCCCTAGAAAAGATATTGAAACGAAAATTCTTGGTGCAGATCCGCACTTATTTGAAATACTGACCTATACACTAGAGAATATCGGCTACAAAAATAACCAAAATGAGAAGTTCATCGATTTTATTGTGATGCATATCAAATTGTGCATGGAGACTAAATTTCCCCACATTGAAGACATCGCGAAATTAACAGGCATTCCAACGTGGACTTTAAAAAGACGACTTTCTTCTTACAACACGTCTTTCAGTATCCTTCTAGAAAAAACACTGAAAGAGCTGGCTCCCCCCTATTTACTTGAATCGAATCTATCCATTTCGGAAGTAGCATACAAACTAGGTTACTCAGATATCAGTAGTTTTTCTAAGGCCTTTCAAAGATGGTATGGCATGTCGCCTAAGCACTGGATAAGTCAGCAACCTTAGGATTATTTCGTGATATTGTTCAACAATATACTTAACTGTAATCGCCCTTCTACTTCTAACTTATCAAATATGCGATTGGCATTAATCTTTACAGTTCCTAAAGATATTTCCATTGCTTCAGCAATATCTTGGTTCGCATATCCCTTCGTGATTAATTCACAAACCTCTACCTCACGATTCGTAAGCTTTAGATCCTTAAGATAATTTTTCACGATATTACCTTTAATATCACTTAGCTCAAAAATGCTATTGCCGAGAATTTGATGAAGTGCCTGAATCGAGTTTACATCTCTTTTTTTATAGTCATTTGGATTCGTTACTGCGATACCTGCATAAGCATGATTATTTCTCCAAAAAACAATTTCTAAGATTTCATCAATCCCACACTCATTTGCGAAGCGCTTATACACACTAACTTTCTGATTATCGCTATTACAGGTATTCAATAAGTTTATGTTTTCATGAGATTTAAGAAAATATGCCACATTTAGCGGATCATAATCTTGTAGTAAGTTATGATATTTATGAATAAATTCTTTAGAAACATTTATATTTGAATCGATAAATGCATCACTTTTATCCTCATTAATCCAATAAAACATTGCTCCTTGAGCATCCAAATAATTTTTGGCAAGAATTAATGAGTTCTCGATAAGTAGGTTTTGATTACTAGCCATTTCAACTATATCCATGCAGATACATAATGCATTAGATACAAAATTCATGCCAATTTATAATTATTATGAAGAATATTTCAAACTAATTTATAATTTAATAGAACTTTAAAACTCTGCTTGAACCCTACGTTGCCATTCGTGGTAATTGATTGATAAAGAAATTGCGTCATGCAGTGCATTATGGGGCAATTCTGACTCTATAAAGCCCTCAATTGCAGGAAGCTTCCACAACTCCATTGTTAGCGGCGGAATAGGAATATGGCAGCCAGGCTTAACAATCAACATATTAAGTAGCAATGAAATGTCTTCTGGCCAATCGGCGATAATATGGATTTCATCATAATTTTTAAGAAATATTGTAAGTTTCTTTTGAAATTCATCTAAGGTTATTGGCTCTTTATTCAATCGAGGCATCACATACTGTTTTACCCACAAGACAGGGCTTCTACAATGCAATACTTCGTAAAAAATTTTTCCTACTTCATCAACAAGAGCCAAGGAGATTAATGGTCCACCAAATCCATTAAACTCACAATCTAAAAATAATTTCACTTAGAACCTTTTTATTTCAAATGATTAAAGGATAGATACACGACTCGATGCAACTAGAGTTTTCTGAATATTATTTGTGCTTATTTCTGCTAGGGGTTGCGATAGATTTTGTAAAATTGGAAGTGCACGTGAGACAGCTAATGAAATTCGATTCAACAGTTCCATACTATTGATTTCATAGTCACTGTTAAAATCTTTATCCGTTGCATAAATGCCTAGCGGCAAGGTATATGTCTGAAAAAAACTAAATAGCGGTCTTAGTTGATGTTCAATCACTAATGCATGTTTTTCACTTCCACCAGTCGCAGCCAAAAAAACAGGTACATTAACCAGAGCATATTGTTCAACAAAATCGAAGAAATGTTTAAATAATCCTGAAAATGATGCTCTATAGACTGGCGTTCCGATGATCAAAGCATCGGCATTTTCAATCGCCTGTAAACTAGCTTCTACTTGCTCAGGCAATTCATTTCTATACATGGCTTGCCCAACAAAACGACCTATTTCGCTGAATTTAACAATCTGTAAGTCGACAGTGACATGCTTTGAAATTTCTTCTGCAATCGTAGTGACTAACTTTTCAGTTTTAGACATTGCCCCTAAGCCACCAGATACTACAACGATTTTTAAGGTTTGATTTTTCTTAAACATAATACTTCCCTAAAAGGTGGTTACCTGAATGGGTCCTATCAGATAACCATAGTTTAAATGTATTACTCTTTTACAGCCGTAATCGTTATTTCAATCATCTGTTCGGGATGAATTAACTTACTAATTTGAACCAAAGTGCATACTGGCTTATGTTGTCCCAGATATTTTTTTAAAATATCTCCTGACTGATTGGCAAAAGCATCAATCTCTGTCGTGTAAATCGTCCAGGTTGCAATATTGGAAAACGCCAATCCAACAGATTCCAGACACTTTTGAGCAGTCGCCAGAATAAATTCCAATTGCTCTTCAATGCTCTGCCCCATAACCAAGGTATTTTCTAAACTACCTTTTAACGGTGCAATTCCTGAGAAATAAACAGTGTTACCAACTTCAGCAATCTGACTAAATGATAGTGAGTCAAAGACATCTTGCTCAAAATAGTCGATTTGAGGGGTAAAACATTTCATTTCTATCCCCCTAACTCTTCTGCATAGTTCTTAGTCACATCATTGCCATTATCAGTAACAATATTAAATCCTGCTGAACGACGTTCTTTCTTCCCACGGAATACATCTAAAGGATCTTCAAAATCACGAACATAACCCATGGCAAAACATGCACATTGATAGCCCATCAATTTCAACATCTCATCATCCAACGTCTGCGCGATCTCTGGAGGTGTCGCCAAATACTGATTTTCTTCTTGTCTTAACCAGCCAGCACAGTAGTTAATATTAATTGCTTGACGGATTTTATCTGTAGTGTTTGTACCTGCACCATGATAAATTTTGCCTGTATAGATCATCACAGAACCTTTAGGCATTTCAGCAACAACTGTTTGTTCTTCTGTAAATTTTTGACGCGCACCAGCATACATACTGTTTGGAACAACGCGAGTAGCACCATTTTCTGCTGTATATTCAGTCATTGCCCACAAGGTATTGCATTGAGTTTCAAAATCATCTGGAAAGTCAAAAAAATCCCAAGCCAACTGATCTTGATGTAGAATTTGTGATGGTGCACCAGGGTTTACAGTAATAATTTGGGTTAATTGCAACTGCATAGTTGAAGATTTAGAAAGATGTTTTTTTGCTGAATCTAAAACCAGTGGATGTCGAATTAATTCACGGGCTGTTTCAGAACGCGCAACCAATGAACCTGTACGCTGTGTTAAATTCCCTAAAAATTTGTCTTCACCATAAGGACTCGTCGTAATAAATTCAGACATCTCTTCTGCAATACGATCCATGACTTCTGGTGCCACTAGGTTTTCAACAATACAGTGACCATGTTCTTTTAGAGCTTTTGCAACTTCTTCACTTGTTGCTGTGTTAGGTAAACGAATGAGTTCCATGAACTTCTCCTTAATACAGTCAAACCATCTAAGATGTTCTAAATTTATGAAAGACCGCCCGAATGCTCATCTAACCTAAGTTATATAAAATTGACCCAATTCGTTAATTTCCAAATTTAATGTGGTCAGGACTTAAACCGTCTACGATACTCCGTCGATGTTAAACCTATTGTTTTTACAAATATTTTATTGAATGAAGAACTGTCTTTATAACCGACTTGCCAAGAAATGGCATCAAAACTTAAGTTTGTCGTCAGTAATAAATCCTGTGCTTTCTGAATTCTTAAATTCTGGCAATATTCAATTGGCGTGAGTGCTGTCGCCTTTTTAAAACGTCTTAACAACGTTCTTTTTTCAAGGTTAGCCAACACAGCCAAATCGTCTACGGTCACTTTATTCGCATAATTATTTTGCAACCAATGTTGAATCTTTACGATGGCTGTATCACCATGACTTAAATTAGGTGCAAACTTTTTATAGTAAGACTGCTCTCTTGAAGGAGGGTCAACCAATAGTAATTTAGAAAACTCAACCATTAATTGCGCTGTATATATCCTCTCAATCAATTTCAGCCCCAAATCCATCCAAGACATGATTCCTGCTGTCGTAATCACATCAGGATCATCCACAATGATTTTATTACTATCGATAGTCACATTAGGAAAACGTTCTCTAACCATTTCATTGTTTAGCCAATGTGTCGTTATCGTTCTACCATCAAATAAATTTGTCTCCAAAAGTGTAAAAACCCCAGAGCAGATAGAACAAAGTACCGTTCCATTCTGATAGTGCTGTTGAATCCAATCAGAGTAGTTTCTAGCAGTCTGTTTAGAAAGTGGCGCTTCAAAGCTCGGCGGGATAATTATAAAACCAACGTTATTTCCAGATTCCGTTTGACTTTCCCAAGACTTGACCATTTCCCCATTAGCATCGCGCCAATGTGTTACTTTAATTGTATCTTTACCTTGATTGAGTGCTTGCTGGTTGGCATACAACAATAAATCCGTTAATCCCCACATAGAAGCAGAATGGGCTTGCGGATAGTTCAAAATTGCAATCTCATTAATTTTACCCATTTGTCACAATCCACCAATATTTTGTCATTTACGACTATTCATGTTTTGCCAGCTCTTTGTCAAGATAAACTCGAAACTTACTTAATCGAGCCCAAAATTATGAGCAAACAAGCGGTTGTAGTTGTAGATTTACAAAATGAATATCTACCAACGGGAAAACTTCCATTAGTTAATATTGAGGCAGCCTTAGAGAATGCCGCGAAAGTCATTGAACATGCGCGCCAGCATGAAATCCCTGTCATCCACATCCGTCACGAGTTTCTCGATCCAGAAATTCCTTTTTTTGTGAAAAATACAGATGGTGTGGAAATTATTAAGACTGTTACCCCAGTCGCTAGTGAATGTGTGATTACTAAAAACTATCCAAACTCTTTCTTAAAAACTGATTTAGATGCACATTTAAAAGAACAAGGTATTGAACAGTTAACAATTATTGGTGCAATGAGCCATATGTGTATTGATGCCACGACACGTGCAGCTTCTGATCTTGGTTATCAATGTACTGTTGTAGAGGATGCCTGTACGACCATGGATCTTGAATTTAATGGTCGAGTTGTGGAAGCTGCTCAAGTACACGCAGCTTTAATGGCAGCTTTAGCATTTGCTTATGCGAATATTACGTCAACCATAGATTATCTTAATAGTTAAAGCCTTTAATTTTTTCTGGTAATTCGCATATAAAGCTATATTATGATGCATACACAACAAGTCGATTTAATTTTTCGATACAAAGTCAAAGATGGTATGGATGATACTTTTCAAAATTATTTAGATATCGTATTAGCTTTAGTTCAAGAAAAAGAACCATATGTTCTGGAGTATTCTATTTTCAAGCAAGCAGATGGTAGTTATCTACAACATGAGCGATATATTAATGAAGATGCGGTTATTCAACATTTAAATGTAACTGCAGAAGGTCAAAAATATTTCCACTTAGCAGCAGATATCATTGATGTTATGGCTGTTGGTGAAACTAATGCGGAATTCTGGAAGAAATTTGAAGGCCCACATTTCGTTCGTTATAGTCGTTTTCATCAACTTCAACGTGCCTAAATAAATTGAATCTGAGGCTGCCAAAGCAGTCTCAAATTTAGCTAATAAAATGACAAAATAATTTTTTAGTTTGAATTTATTTACTTCAAAAAGTATTTCTATTTCTGTGGCATGTGTATCTTTAGATTTAAACCTCGATTCTGATTAATAAATATAACCACATTTTATCGTCTACTTCCAAGTAATTTTAATTAGCACAAAATTCATTTTCCGCATTAAAAAACCAATTAAATATAATGCATTTTCACAATTAACTTGACTTATCCACACATTAATTTTCATTAACAACCCTTATCAACTCAAGTATTTGTGCTTTATACCTCACATTATCCATTATAGCTTCAAGATCTTTTAATTTATTATTTATTTGAACTTGATCTTCATCAAAAGCGAGTAATAATATTTGATAGAGTTGGTCTCTTATTAAGTAAACTAAGTTTGTTAATTTCTGTTCTTTAAATTCTTGAGAAATATCTAACAGCACATGGCCTGCCGATAATGCTAAAAGTCCACACTTGAATAATTTTCTAGACTCCTTAGTATCTTGTTGATAGGAACTTAAAAAAAATAATTTTTCAGCAATACACCGATTAAATTTTTCAGCATTATCATTTTTCAAGTTTCCTAGTGTCTTAAACCTACGATTAAGTTCATATACGATATTCTTTTGTAATTTATAACCAGAGGGAGCCAAAAACACTTGGAAAGCCATGTAAGTAAGATACGTACTTAATGCAACTCCCAGCCCCATTCCAAGAGATTGAGCAGCAGCAAATGTCATATGATTGCTTGGTTGTAACAAGGTAATCATAGATAAGCAAAATCCTAAGCCATATGGAGTAGTAATCGGATTAGTCATTGCCATTAAGCCAAGATATAAAAATGGCAAGAGAACTAAAAAAAATAATTCGAGATAACCTACTGCACTTGCTGCCATCCCCAGTAAGATAAACACCGCAATAGGAATGGATAGTAATACACCTTTAAAAATTTTAAGTACCACCAGTGCTGGGTTAGGGGCTTGCACAAACATTTGTGTAAAAAGAATAGGTAATATGATCATCATAGATAAGGTAGCGCTACCATCACTCATTGCCCATATTGCGATACATGCCAAATAAACGGTTACAGCCCTCAAAGAGGCTATAAAGCCAAGATTTATATCTCTATGGGCTTTTAAACGATTTCCATGATGTATCAATACTTCACTATGGTTTCTACTTTCTATTTCAGCTAAGAGAATATTTTCGTAAATATTCAAAGTCTTATTGATAATTATTACATTATCTGCACTTTCATTTCTTTTTAAATCAAGCCTTATATCAGTAATAGTGTGAAGCTTAGTTGTGATATTTTTTTGTAGTAGTGCAACGTTAACTTTTTCTAATAAATCATCTATATCTAACTTTTCTACCCTGAAATTTAGACTTTTACTAAAAGCGATTAGAGTTAAGGTTTGATTAACCATGTATAGGGCTCGTCTTGTATTTTTACGATGTTCATAAAAATTCGGACTGGAATCATCATTAATCAGAACAACTAACCCTAATAGTGTTTTAAGTTGTTTTTCTTTTTTTTCATCATCTTGTTTAACATCAAATATCAAGCTTAAATAATTTTCAACATGATTAACCAACAACGCGGTATGAGTTGCCAAAACATCTTTCATACGTAAAGGAAATAATAAAGCGCTGGCAAAAATCGCACAACTGGCCCCAACCATAACCTCGCTAACACGAGCAAAGGCAATATTAAAAATAGTCTGGCTACTAATACTTTCAATATGTGAAATGGCAAACAATACAATCATATTAGGTGTAATTGCAATGAGTGCCAATCCAAAAACAAAATTCCCATGCCTTACTGTAGAAGAAAAAAAAGTTACAATCGCAATAATTAATGCCAGTAGAGCAATCGCAATAGCAGGTTCATGAATAAAATAATCCAGAATCAAAAAAGCTAATGCTGCACCTATCAGAGAACTAGCAATTAGAAACAATGCTTTTTCTATGACGAAACCAGAATGAGGTCGAGCTTGTAACATCACCGCAGGAATAGCTGCCCAAGCTGGATTATCCAATGCCAAATACATTGCAACACCAAGAGCCATGGCGACAGCAATCACACCTTTTAAGGCGAATAATACAGTCGCTTTATTTGGCATCAAGAAATGGGCTATCAACGGAGAAAGTGTTAGATGGAATGGTTTCATCATTGTGCTTCATCCAGTTGCACTGATACTGTCATTCCTGCACTAATTGCTATATTTTCTGGAATACTGTCAAGTTGTATATCAACTGGAATTCTTTGTGAAAGCCTGACCCACGTAAAAGCTTGCTGTATGGTAGGTAATAACTGCTGATCCGTACTGGTATTATCATTTGCAATGCCCTTGGCGATACTACGAACTGTACCAGTTAATGGGTCATTATGATTCATTAAGGTAAGTTTGGCTTTCTGTCCAACATGAATCAGGGGCATCTTGGTCTCTTCAAAATATCCTGTCACATAGAATGAGCCTTTTTCAACGATAGTAGGACTTACGCAGTATTATTTATAGATTCTCTGTGGTAGCAGATGATTTTTATCGAGAATAAAGTCATCAATGAAGTTTTTGATCATTGGTCTAAATAACTTCTTCTGCCAACGATATACATTTTCAAAGATCCGCTCAAACTGGTTCTTTTGTATCTCAACGTAGGCCATCAAGGCTGAAAAAATATGATTCGAAATCAGTTTAGATCGTCTTACTTGAAACTTTTCAATATGACAAACCTGTTTAATCACTCGGTGATATTGTTCTATTTTCCAATGACTTGAATGTAATTCATGAAAACCCTCAAAGGACAATAAATCATCTTCATCTTGATGCACAATATAAAACCTCTGCTGTTCTTTTAACTGAGTCTTAAATAATTGTACAAAGC